>UEXL01000421.1_pt1 | contig 23873 bp, 38 predicted proteins | sample 1796671 | NCBI WGS metagenome assembly UEXL01 (sample SAMEA4772471, study PRJEB27181) | metagenome | reverse complement strand
TTCATCTTCATAGTGATATGGTTGATTAAAATGTTCCATCCAGTCTTCATTTCCGCCTAATCCATATCGCAGTGTCTGACGTCTAAACTTACTAAACTTATATATTGCACCACCCCAATATGGAGATGTTCTTACGCCCCTGCTCGTCGCTAACCTTTCGTGCAATCGTTGTTGAATAGGATTATATAGTCCGCAGCCGATCGCTTCAAATACATTCGGACAATTTTTGTTGCAAACATATCAATGTCAAGCATTAATACATCGTCATACTCATCCCACTTCTTATCAATCATATAAACCTTTTGACAGGATCGGTTAAATGTTTACGGAAAGGTCTGCCGGTTACGAGTTCATAGTCAGCACCAATGCGCTTTGCATATTCTTTAATATTAGCAATCGATGCTTTATCAAGCGGTCGTAGGTTGCCGTTGAAGTGTTGTAAGAATAATATTAGACATGATAATAATTTTTGTACCAGTTTACGAAACTAGCTACACCTTCCGGAACATCTGTATCTGATCTATAACCAAGTTTTTCTAGTTTAGAAGTATCAGACCAGGTTTCTTTTGCATCAGCCGGATGCATCGGTTGGAAATCATATTCTGCTTTACCATTACCAATATTACGTTCAATCTCCGTAACAAAATCCATAAGCTCTACTTGCTTACCGTTGCCGATGCAGTAAATATCCCGCTCTGTCATGTTTTGTGATACAATCCATATGCCACGTACGATATCAGTAATGTAAGTAAAGTCACGCTTCATATCACCGTTATTAAATATTGTAATTGGTTTACCTTTTACAATCTTATCTGTAAAATCAAACAGTGCCATATCAGGTCTGCCCCATGGTCCGTACACTGTAAAGAATCGAAGACCGACTGTATTGTTAATCTTACTTACAGCAAACTGACTTTCATTACATTGCTTTGTATATCCATACGGACTTACTTGCACACCAATCGGATCATGCTCGTTCCACGGTAATGTATTGCCGTTCATTACAGCAGACGTTGATGCATAGATTACATTCTTTACACCAAGCAACTCACAATGATTAATTAGCTTCTGTGTGCCTATAATATTGTTTCGAATGCTTTCAAGTGGGTTTGCAAGTGAATGTCGAATGCCCGCGCTTGCTGCTAAATGAATAACAAGATCTGGCACTGATTCAAACATAGACATCCCGAGTTGTACTTGCTCAAGACTATTCGGGTAAACACGAATACCTAGCTTTTCAAGTATATATCAGCACGATCGTATTTTAGCTTGGGATCATAATAGTCATTGAAGTTATCAATGCCTGTAACTTCCCAGCCTTTCGAATGATAATGATTGGCTGTATGGAATCCAATAAATCCCGCGATACCTGTAATAAAAACCTTCACCAGCCACCTCCAAGATATAGAACCGTGAGCGGTGGACCAAGTATTAAACCAATTATAATTATGAATGCTAACCAAAAATGATTCCATTCCGTTTTCATGATTTCCTCCAATAATTTTGTGTGGCACTTGATTCAAAATCAAATCCAAAATGGTTTATATCAAGCCTAAACCACTTTGCAATCTTATCTTTTTGTTCTTGTGTATAATACTCTGTATAATGTTTTTCGTATATACTTTTATTCTTATGTTGCAATAGAATATCTTTATTGAAATATTGATCTAAGTCTTTTTGTAAATATTCAAATCGCAAAATGTTTATTCTTTTTGGTACGAGCCAATCAAGTTGAGAAGCCCATTGTTCATACGGATGATTCCAATAATAATTTGGCGTCATCATAAACTTATCTATACCATTTATAAAGTCATCCCAGGAAAGTGGTTGTCTATAATACCAAGAACCTGGTGCAAGCTCATCGCCATAATGAAAGAACGATACTACTCGCGACCAAGGGTTTCTTACAATTGAAAATACTCTATCAAATCGATTTACATATTCACTTGAAAGATAATGATATGGTATATGCTTTTGAGTCTTTTCGGCAAAAACTGCATTAATAGTAGCAGCAGCCCTTGGATCTAAAGACATTTGTTTTTTAATTGGATCTTTTAATCCTTGATTCCGTGTGCCAGAACAGATACCGCTCGCCTGAATAGACGTACCGCCTGTTCGAGGAACATGGATAAAAAGAGTTTTCACTCATCACCCCGGTATTGCGTCTTGCCCCCATAACTGTTTGCTGTACGATATGTACTGTAAGTAATAAAGATACCTGCAAGAAGAAGTGTATGCGCAATAGCACTTACACCAAATGCAAGATAACTTCCTACAATCATACTAAAGATAATGCACCACATCCACGCAAGGATTTGAAATGCCATATGTCTTACCATTAAATTTGGAATATTTCCTAAAGGGGGGATTTATCCACAATCATAATAGTGGCCCAGCTGTCACTTATAAATCTTTTCATATTTTCCTCTATATTTTACCACGGCTTTGAAGCTTCTACCACAGCAGAGTGAAATGCTCTTACTTCACCTGGTGTGTCAATATTATTAAATGCTGCTAATCCGCTTTTTTGATATTTGTATTCTTTGACGTTTGTATAGCCTAATTCTTTTAAGCATTCAATAAGTTCTGTCTTACGCCATATATGCTTATGTTCGCCATTTTGCCACATAATACCTTCAGCGCATTGCTCTTGAATACGCATACGCCATGTATCTTTAGGAGCAAAGTTATGTTTGACAACATAGAAGTTATAATAATGTTGAACCCAAGAATGATTAGATAAATCATTTTCTTGTCTTAGCCATTCTACAAATTCCATAGGTGGCCAGATAGATCGGACGATTCCACCTGGTGTCATAACACGATACATTTCTTTAAAGTAATTTATGCCTTCTTCTTTTGTAAGATGTTCAATAAAGTGTTCGCTGTAAACTCCATTGTAAGTATTGTCCAGTACACCTTTCATAGGCAGGTTTGTCATATCGTATTTTTCTACGCCCTTAGCAGGATCTGCTACATCTCTAACCGCATCCCAATTTAGATTACGTTTACGACCTGCTGCAATCTCTAAGAACTTCATTATATACCTACTAACTTTGCTAGTTCTTCAATGTTCTCACCTTCCATAGGCAAGACAGTTTTATGGAAGAAATGTATAAAGTGTGCTTCATGAAGTTTATCGTTAGGAACAGCATTATACAATCCGTTCCATTTCCAATCTAGATTTTTGGTACGCATCTTTTCTTCTTTAACCCAAGTGTTAAGAAGAGTCTGGTCTGTAGACCATTTCCATGGACCCAACCCATCAATAAACGGTTTAAATCGAGGGCGGTTTAAAATTGAGCAGGTGTTTCTCCGTTTAAGTATTTGCCCATAGATTTATTCATAAGCATCATTCCCATATTATAGAATTCTGCACCTCGATTGTTCCATTTCCAATCTACATTTCTAATGTTACCGTATTGCATACGAGAGTAATTAGTAATCTTTTGAACATATTTGTTATTAAGAGGCATTTCTCTTTTAACAACACCAGCAAAATCAATATCATTATTGATTTCGTCAAAGATATCTGGAGCCGAATCTCTAATAAAGATATCACCATCGATTAAGGCAATCTTATCATACGATCTAAAATACGCAAATGCATTTTCTTTCTCGTAAATAGGAAGAAACCCACCATACTTCATGTATGATTCTGTACTTCTATTTGTTTGAAAAACATCTGGCTTAATCCTAAGTATAGGCGTACGTTGTACAACGTAATCAGCGCCAATCCTGTCAGCATACTTTTTCACTGAAGCAGTACAGAAATCATAAAGCTTTTTACGTTTTCCTGTGTAAACTTGGTAAATTAATTTTTTCATTATACACCTTCAATAATAATTCGAGCCAATACATTGGCTTGATCAAATCCTGGACGGAATCTATTTCCTTTCCCACCATTATCTATAAACCATTTAAGGTTGTCAATTGTGCCTGCCTTACGGTCAGAATCCATTGTATATTCAAATACAAGGTCTTCCCATGCTGATCTTAAAGACAGGATTTCACCGATGCTAGATTTTCTGCTTTGTTCCACGTTTGTTGCTCCACGGTACGGTCCAATCAAAACATTTGACTGGTTCACTAAAAGATCTTACAAGCCGATCGTATGGTAATACCATTAAGTGGATTTTAAGTACCAAACGTTCTTCGGGTTCGTCGTTTACTACGCCATGGAATTGATTCACATTTAATAGTATTGGACTTGTGTATTCGAGTCTATCTAATTTTTTTCCGTATGTGTGCGGGTTCTCTTCGTTATCCTCATAGATATCAATCTTAAATCGACCTCTAATTGGTACGTTGATGGAGCAACAAGCTCTGACGTACGAAGCAGTATGCGGAGGTAAAATATGCCCATGTTCCATTCGAATAAAATCGAATTTCAGAGTATGTTTAAACTCGTTAATATCTACTTGCGAACCCATGGCTTTTAACAATCTATCGGTATAGTTGCCTAGCCATTGAAAATCTGCGTATTGTTTTGGAATACCATAATCAATATGATATGTCCTTAGTGCTACATTTCCGCCATTCACATCATCATAATAAGGATTATCAATGTGAGTGTCGAAGTAATCTTCTAATTCTATTTGTTCAGCTGTATGATCGTAATCTACTTCATACAACCGATTGGGGTATTCATACTTAAACGGACTTGGTTTGAAAGCGTCTATGTCATCTTGTGAAATCATTTAAACTCCTTTAACGTATTCATATACGCTTTTCCAATTCTTGTGCAGTGGAATACCGCTTGTGTCAAACATGTTATGACCATGTTCAATTAGTATTGAATCAAGACCAAGCGACCTGCCCAGTATTGCATTCTCAACTTTATCTTCTATCCAAAGATCACCGCAATCCTTATAGGGTGCGAGTGCCTCATCTTTATCAGCGCCAGTATCGCAGAATACAAACTTCTCAAATACGCCTTCGCCAAACAACTTATTGATGTTTTGCTCACGTAGCTTTTGAGCTGTGTGCTCAAGTGAGAGGCTTGTAATACAGTGAAACACTGCGCCAAATTCTTCATGCAATTTACGTACATACTGAATAGCATCACGTAAAGGTGGTAAGAAACCGATTGAAGATGACTCGTTAAAGTATCTTACAAGCTCACGCTTCTTATCTTGCGTTAATCCGTATCGCTCGCCCATATCGTATGGCGAAGCATCGTTTGTTATTTTATAGCCGTGGCATTCCATCCACGTATTGAAAGCGTACTCCCAGTTAAGAAGTACGCCATCTGCATCAGTTAAAATCCTCATAATATATTCCTTTTCATGCTAACATTATAACATAATTAGCTAGGATTGTAAACATTTTCTTTCACTGTTTTTACATTTATTTTGACTTTTTTAGTTTCTGGTGGTTTGATTTTAGTATCACGTTCGAGTGAGTTTTGTTTGTTACGACCTTTTTTCTCATTACGGTTATCGTATCGTGTATATTTAGCCACTTTTAAAATAGTCCTCATTAAAGGGTGTTTTCTTAAACACAACGAAAGAGAGGCGAGAACCTTGCTGCATCTCTGATACGCCGTGCATTGTCCAACCATTCCAGGTTATGCTTTCACCTGGTTCGGTTAAATTTTCGACTACTAGTCTGCTCATTATATCTCTTGTGTCTTTAAATCTATTTTCCTTCGGTTTTTGCAATTGATGATCACCAGCTAATACAGAATATCCGCCTAATGCATCTTCGCTTCTTTCAATTAATATTGACGTTGTATGTATAAGCATTGTATCGTCTGGTGGAGTATGATATTCTCGATCCTGGTGCAAACCAATAAATTGACCTTGATTTGTAGGGCCTAATTTTGTTTCTGTAGTATATAACTTAAACCATGTATTATCTATAGGTGCATGTTCAGGATAAGTATTTTCTTTAATATATTGATATAATTCTTTATGACTTTGCCAAAAATTATCTTGACTCCAGTCTTCTAAATTGCCAAGAGAAATCTGTTGATGAGTACCAGAGCCATGATATTTTTTTCCTTCACCTTTACCGCTCTTCACAAACTCAACAAGTGGTTGCAGCTTTTGCATATCAAGAGTTTTATATCGACCTATAATCATAAGATGCCATCTTCATATGTACCATCTACACGTACAGTATAACTGAATCGAGGCATTGCATCAACACCATGATAATCGCTAATATTGTATGCATGAAATATATGATCTTTAGGCAAATAATGTTTTGTTTCTGTGGGGCAATCATAAAGGTAAATTGGTCTTGCACCACCTGGTGTAAAGTTAATATGATTTTTTGCATGATTTGACGGCGGTTCATCACGATGGCAAGGGACAATCGTATCAGCATTTGATCCAAGTATTACAACCCTACCAAGATGTTTCATTGGCAAAGATTCCAAGACTTGCTTTGTATACGGCATAATATTAATAATGTCTGAGTAAGGATCACCTTCAGGTCTGCGTGATATATTTGGTTTTACATTAACAATTAAACTCCAGGGTGCGTTCTGAAAGCCTCTATACATAAGATATTTTCTAAATCGTTCAGGGTGATCAAATTCATCTCGTTTATCTTGTATAGCTTTATCAAGTTCTGGACTAAAAACTTGATCCATGCCAGGTCTACCAGGATACATTCCAGTTGGACTTACGGGTGTTCCGTATGTAGGATGTCTGCCACTTGGCACTTTTGCTGAATCATCTTTAGCCATTGCCATACATATTTCATCATCGAGTCGTTCTAAATCACAATCAATATCAAACTTTAAAAAGTTTTGTCCTTTAATTCCTTTATTAGCCGAAGGATCATGCACTCGTACTGGATCATATTTTATATCTGTCATTTTATTCCTAACATCTCTTTCGTCATTATATAGTCTCGTACAAAGTCAGATCGTACAATGTCTTTCCATGTAAACTCAACAACTTCAAATTGATTCAATTGCTCTACAATATTCATAAAATTAAGAATACCTTTCTTATCATTATCTTTCTGAAAGTCAGATTGATAATAATCACCAGACATAATAAATCTGCATTCACTGCCAAGTCTAGTTATAACAGAATCAAGCTCATGGAAGTTTAAGTTTTGCATCTCATCTACGAGTACAATTGCATTGTTAAACGTAGTACCACGAATAAAGGATGTGGATTCAAATCGTAGTTTCTTTGCTGTAACTAGCTTTGTCCATGCTTCATTATCACCAAGGATTTCTTTTAGCAGACCAATGTATGGTGCAGCATAGGCTTGTTTCTTTTCTTCTTCATCGCCAGGCAGGAAACCAATATCTCGTGTTGGTACGATAGAACGTACAATTATAAGTTGCTCATAATCGGTTTCTTTATCTAACACTTGTTCGAGTGCAAGGTTTAATCCTACAAAGGTTTTACCTGTACCAGCAGAACCAGACATAACAAAATTATATCCAGACTTCCAAGCATCAACTGCATTCTTTTGATTTTGTGTTTTAGGTTCGAATGGTTGAATGTTTTCAAGCTTTATACTATTCGATGTATAAGACCTAGACATTTACTGTATTACCTGCACCTGAACCTTTTTTGATTCTTTTCTTTAAATCAGTGAATCCATCAGGCACTTTCATGGACCCTGAACGACCTGAAATAATTTTAGGTACTGACAGCATTTGCTTTACATCGTCATTAAGGTGAGTTTGTAACTCATCCCAAGAACAAGTAACATCCCATTGCTCTTCGGTTTTTTTATTAATTAAGGTATATTGTGGCATTTGATTTCCATTTAATTAACAACGAGTACACGATACTCGTCACAATTGTGCATATTTAAATATTTACGAAGGTTTTTTTCTTCGCTTACTTTGTTATATATGTCTTCTTCTAACTCATGTGCTTCGATCTCCCACGGACGATCATAATAGCTTGTAACGTTTGTATTGTAATGTTTATTTTTCCAAGCAACACGAGATAAACCTGTAAGATCACGGAGACGTCTTTGTGCATATTGAGCCACATGTACGAGCTCATGAATGAGTGCGGTTATAAGCATTCCAAAAGATTCTACACCGGAATAATTCAACTCAACAGTAAAGAATTTTGGAGATTGTGATTCATCTTCAAGGCCACAATTGCCGAGTGAACCAGTTTGCTTATACATATTCTTTGTAATTTCAATCGTAATATCAAGCGAATTCTTCATTCGATGACTTACTAATATGTCTAAGGCAGCCGAAGCTGCCTCTGAGATTAAGTGTTTTTGTTTCGGGGTAAGCCGATGCCCTACAAATGTGAGGTGCATTACATTTCCTTATGCTGAGCGGTAGTGAGTCTTCCAAGCAGAATTAGGTATTCCATATCCTGATTTTGACATATAAACATTCCACATAATACGTGTTACTTCTGCACTTGTACGTGTGTTTTCAATGTCTCTTATCAAACGACCTACAACCATTTTTTGTCGTAAAGTTGCACGTGGATTTGGTGTATTCAACATTGAAATTGCAAGTGCACGAGCATCAGGTACGTGCATTTTATCAAATGAGTCTAATAGTGATCTATGCAACATTATATACATCCTCCTCAGCCATTGCATGGCATTCAATCATTGCTTGTTCTAAACTATCACATGTTTTGTGGTTTACATAACAACCATCAACATCAAATGTATCTTCCCAAAGAAGATATTCTTTTGCAGAGTGAACTTGAATAGAAAACTTTTCACATACTTTCGAAATCCAAGAATCATCTTCAAGTTGCCATTCAGTTGAAGCTGAATGATAAAAATTATTTGTCATACTCATATTGTCTCTCCTACGTACATTTTGTGTACTATTTTTGTTTCTGCATCACGAATAGCAGCATCTAAAGTTTTAAAGCCCTCATGTGTTGTAGAGCCATTTTCTTTAGTCCATTCATTCCAATACCAAGTGTCATCGAAAGCTCTTTCGATTCCGACCTCAAGGCCTTCTTCAGCAACATTCAAAACGTCATAGCATTCGATGCCCACGTTTTTGTCGCCAGTGAATTCTAACACAAAACTCATATTGTCTCCTTTATTGACTTTATATTATCAATATGCACTGTTTTCTAACCGTTGTAAACACTTATTTTCATTTAATTTGAAAATAGTTTGCTTATGCGACATTTAAATCACTATTAAACCATGAAGGAATATCACGTTTAGACCATACCATAGAGAAACGTTTTTGCTTTGTTTGATAGAATGCACGATAAGATACAACAGGATCTTGAAAGTGGCATTCAGGGAAATCAGCCATAGCTAAACGAAATGGTGTTTGTGGGCCTTTATGTATATTGTATGGTGTAAGTTCAAGAGCTTCACGTAGCTTAGTATCAGTAAGATGTGTTTTGCCATAGCGATACGTGTATTCATCACATAATGCAATGAAGTGTTTGTAATGCCAATTGTAGTTAGCATCTGATTCCATAGACCATAGAGTACAAGGATGACCCATATGTACAGCTTTATATAAAAGCTTTTCCATACCTGGATCGTCATGCTTCCAGTGTTTGACCATAGTCTTACCTGATTTAGATGGTGCTTTATACATAGTGCCATCGATTAGACGATGTGCAGTAGATAACATTTGTGCAGACTCAAGTACCATCTTTACAACGTGTTTATCACATTGGAGCTGTGCTGCTTCTACTGGATCAGTATCAAGAACAAATATATTCATGGGTATATTACCCCCTCATCAAATAACTTATTCTTTATTATACACCGATTCTTTGCATTTGTAAACCCCTAAAATGCATTTTTATTAAAAAGATGGAGCTTACTCTACAAAGTAAATTATCAATTTTTACTCTACAGAGTAATTTGATGTTCTTCGATTTCAGTGATGTTATCGTCTAAATATTGTTTCTTTATTAATACCTTTCTTAAACGATCTGTTTTTCCTTGTTTCCTATATCTGTCGGCAAACCAGCCCAATTGTCTTGAATCTTTTTTTAGCCGTTCGATAGTAACTGAAACCATATAGTTCTCTCTCCTAAAGAAAAAGGTGCATCGTTAAAAAACGTGCACCTTAAAGTTTTTAATTGTTTGGTTGAGTTCGGGGGGTTGGTTAATCATAATAGTCCGGGGAATGCCTCCTCTACTAGTTTCGCTGTTATGCCCTTCACTGGTTTTTCCTTATTAATCATTTTACAAACCAGATCCGCATCAGAGGGATGTATTGATTCTACAATCCCTAAGAATATTTTTTCACGTTTATAGGTAGGCATAGACGCGCCAGGCCCACCTTTAACAACGTATCTAAAATCTTTATTTTTTTTAAGTAAGGTTGTTGCGTGATTCCATTCTTCACATTTCCTGTATGGAACCTCACCTTTTGGCAATAGCCATTGAATCTTATCATCCATTGAACCTTTGATTATATCTTTGAGTGCCCAAGTTTCATTGTTCTTGAGAACTTGAATCTTTTCTTCTCGTGTCTTTGCTTCTTCAAATAAAGCAAAAACTTCATGTACTTGTTTAACCATCTATAAAAATTCCTCTACCACATCAAGCAAGAGCCTACATTGTTTACTCACAAGATAAGGAAAAACCTTACCTCGCTTTAACCAGGGATCTTGTTCTTCAAATTTATTTATAATATCTTTCTTCACAACATCAGGACATTCTGACTCTTCTGTTAAAATAATCATTTTTTTATTGCGCAAATAATTACGATACACCTGTTCACCTAATGCTTTAGGATCAGCCATAAGTGCTTCTTTCTTCTTCTTTGAAAGCACATTCTGACGTTTACCATCAGTGATAAAGGTATCATCATCTGATAGTACATTAGGTACTCCATCACCAGTACAACCACGTAAGATATGATCAGCCTGGAATAAACGAGGATTATCATCTGTTACAGGCTTTTTTGTTGTAGGTGAAAACTGTGAAACGTTTTTATACTTTTGTAACTGAATGAAATCATGATCACTTGATACGATCATAACATCTTCATAGTTGCCAAAGTCTTGTGTCCACTTAACAATCTCTGCAATCGAATCATCAGCTTCACAACCCCATTGATGAATAACTTTCAAGGGTAGGTTTTCTTTGATTTCTTCAAGTACAAGATTAATTGTTTTAAACGCTGCTTCCCAATCAACTTTTGATTCATCTCGCGTTTTCTTACGCTTACCTTTATATTCAGGATAAACGTCTTTACGCCAGTTACCACCAGCGTCTGCTACAACGACCATTTCACCATAGCTTTTAAACTTTTGTTTATACATACGTAATGAGTTTAAGATTAAATGCCGCAGTAGATTTTCATCTGCCGCATTCACTTTACCCATTGCTACAGGTGCAATAGCAATACCGCTATAATCAACTATTATCATAATAACTCCTTATGTTAAATCAATTATAACACGTTTTCAATCGTTTGTAAACTGTTTTATTTTAAATTCTTTACATGTGTTCTGTGTATTTTACAGTTGATAATACCATTGTAATATGAATCGTCTAACAGCACACGTCTATCGAATTGTTCTTTTGCTTCGAGGTATGACATTTCACCTTTTGTTTTACAGAGGTGTAATATCTCCCGATAAAAGCCGGCTGAGCCATGTTCTTCGAGTAATTGTTGTACTGTTTCAGATGAGCCGTAATAGACCTGCCAGTTGGATTCAACAATGCTTCGTCGTTTACGGGTTTTGCCTTTAAGCGGCGGTAATGTTTTCTTTGACCAGAATCCTTTTTTACCGACGTACTTTTTGTTATTGGTAAGATCCGTGATGACGTATACAAAGCCCTGGTATTCTGATATGAGTTCGGCATTGAAAAGCTCATTCTGATAATGCCACATTTAAAACCAGTCTTCTGGTATTATATTCATTACAGATTGAAAGTCGCGTACTTCATTTTTAAATGTAACACTTAACAATACTCTTTCATTATCAGAATAGTTATAAGCACCATGTGCTTGTTTTGTTGAAAATAAGATTGGTTTTCTTAAATTATAAAAGAGGTATTTTTCTGGTTCCCATTCAAACCGTGATGCACCTTCGTTAACCGGTTCATCTTTATTAGGCTTTCGTACGGTTGGTTCTTTATAATGCATTCTTGCCATATAAAAACTACTATTCAATAAATCTACTTCAATGGGGATATTAATACATGCTTCTCGTTTTGAATCAGTATGAACTGGGCCGTTGCCAGAACGAGGGTTATTGCGCAAACAAGTTAAGTACAAATCACAATTAAAGTATTCAAACAATATATCATATAATGGATGAGGTTTGTTTATAAAAATATAGTCTTGGTATTCATCACCAGTATACACTTTATATTCACCGCCATCAGTAAGATCAAGTTTAGCCCACTGATCTTTTATATCATTCAACAATTTGTCTGGGAAGTTTTCTAATATCTTAAACGTCATCACTATCCAATTCTGCATCAATAAAAATAGAATTGCCTACTTCTCCGCACATAGGGCAATACTCAGGTTCATCTTGTTCATCAATTACTGTAATATATGTATGTGCACCACAATGATCACAATTAAACTCGTACTCTGAATGTCTCAAATACTTATGCCTCGCAGGATACGCAAGTCATGATATCGCGGACTAACTCCTGTGCTGGGTTCGATGATCGTTGATAATAAAATGTTTTTACTCCTAATCTCCAACCTTCAATAATCAGAGCATTAATATCTTTGACCGGAGCATCGTGTGGAATCATAAGATTCAAACTCTGGCTTTGATCTATATATGCCTGCCGTGCAGCTGCTTGCTGAACAACATTTAATGGTGAGATTTCGGAAAAGGTTTTAAATACGTTCTTTTCATTTTCGGTTAAGAAGTCAAGATGTTGTACTGAACCTTTGTGAATAAGAATTGATTCCCATGTTTCATCATCATTTTTATCGTGTGAATCTAATACTTCTACGAGCCACGGGTTCCTATATGTAAATACACCTTTTGCTAAATCTTTAACGAAATAGTTGGAGGCGAGTGGTTCGATGCTTGGGCTGACTTGACCAAGTATGAACGATGATGAAGTAGTGGGTGCAATAGCACAGCGAGTGAGGTTGCGACAATTATAACCGTTAAGGCCTTCAGGAGTTCCATAGATTTCCGCCATTTCTTCAGAGGCTGCGAGTGATCGCTCGTCGATAAATTGACTGATTTCTTCACCCAATTCGAGAGCCTCAAACGACTCGAATGGCGTCATCTTTGAATGCAATAATGAATGCCAACCAAGTTGACCGATGCCAAGTGCACGCCAGTGCTTTGCAAAGTTGTGTGCAGTTTCCATAAACCGTACACCTTTAGTCTTCTTAATATATTCTTCCATAACAGCGTCAAGGAAGTATGTCATAGTTTCTACTGCATCTGTTTCTTTCCATTCATCCCATGTAACAAGATTCATAGATGATAGGTTACAAACAAACGTCCAGTCTTTACTCGATGGTAATGCAATCTCTGAACAAAGATTAGATGCATGTATCGGAAAGTTATGATCTTTCAATGCTTGTGGTTTATTGTTATTTACTGTATCAGAAAAGAACAGGTATGGATAACCAGTTTCTTTGCGCTTACGCAATACTTTTGCCCATATGACACGCTTATCGCCGTCACCGGTAATCATATCTTTCATCCACTCATCAGGTATTGTTACACCAATTGATATGTTTTGTATTGGTGCTCCTGGTTCTCTTATGTCAAGAAACTCGCTAATGTCAGGATGATCGATGTTAAGATAAGCAGCGAAAGCACCACGTCGTACGGAGCCTTGAGAAATAACATCGGTGCTAGTATCGAACAAACGCATATAATGAACAGGACCATCGGCTTTTCCTCCACCGTTAATTTTACTTCCTCGTGGTCGTAGATCGCCAAAGTAACCAGACGTACCTGCGCCTAGTTTAGTTTGTACACCAACCTCTGACATTTTTTGTAGAATCTCTTCAATTGAGTCTTCTACCTTAACACCATTACAGGAAATAGGTAAACCTCGGTTTGCTCCAAAGTTTGACCATACCGGGGAAGACAGGCTATAATACCCTGCAAGCATATACTTTTCGAATTTACGTGCGAAGCCAGGTTTATTGAGAATTCTCTCTGCTGCTTCTGCTATTTCTTCTATGCGTTCCTCTGCGGATACGCCTTCTTCAAGATAACCACGAGACAAAAATGTGCGTGAATCTTCATTAAGCCAATCAAATGCCATAATATAAACTCCTTAAAATAAATCGTCTGCAGATACGCCCTGACCTCGAGCATAATCAACAGGTCTACCATGGAAGAAATCTACCATGTTAGCGCCATAAAGTCCTTCATCGAACCACTTAGTTAATTTAATTGTTTCAGCATCATATGTGATACTATGACTAAAACCAATCTGCTCAAGGCTATCTACCATACGCTTCTTAATAAATTCAATAAGAATATTGCTTGACAGTCCGAGCTCTTCGTAATCACCCATGATCCAACGAATAACATTAGACTCATAACCGATTGCCATTTCTATTTCTTCTGCAATGCGTTCTTCTAACTCTGCATCAAATAGTTCAGGGTATTCTTCGCGCATTGTATTAATGATTTTAATGCCACACTGTGCATGCAACATTTCTTCATTACGTGTATATTTAACTTGCTGTGCAGTGTCTTTCAGAATAGCTTTGTTCTTATTCATATGCAAAATAATATAGAACTGACTAAACAATGATACGTTTTCTACAAACAATGTGAATAGCGTTATAGCATAGATGTATTGTTTACGCTCATCTTTAAATGCTTTCTTACTATACTTACGCAGATAATCAACACGACCTGCAATAATAGGATTCTCAAGATTACGTTCAAAAATATCTGTAAGACCTAATACATCTAATAGCTTTTCATATGCCATATTGTGAATAACTTCTGAGTTACCCATAGCATAGCCAAGATCACGTAGTGATGGATGCGGAAGGTTATCACCGAGGTTTGCCCAAAACGTTTTAACTGCTACTTCAATCTGACCGATGGCAGAGAGCGCACGTACAAGAACTTCGCGTTCTTGATCTGTCATTTCTGTTTTAAACTGGCTATAATCTGAAGTAAAATTAAACTCGTCAGGTGTCCAAAACCCGCTCCATATTGTATCTATGAAATTCTTTGTCCAAGGGTAAAGGTCTGGCTTGCGTGAAATTTGTTCTTCAAATAGCATATGGGTTCTCCGGCGTATAGAACAGTGCCACCTGGATAAGGCTATTCAGGCTAAACTGTAGGCTTCTGTGTATTTTGATTATTAATATTATATATCAAAACAGAAACCTTGTAAACAGCTTATTTCGATATTATTGAAGTTTTTTTTACTGTATTTGGTGTTTATTTTTCAGGTGTGACTTTATCATCAGTTACAGCTTTTTCATAGTATACTATGATTTCTTTTTGTTGATTGATATAGCGTTTTAGATCACCTATGTTCAATGCTAGGTTTTCATAGTCACGCATAGACAATGCAACGAATGCTACCTCGCCGTATTGCTCTTTAAAGTCAGCAATGAATTTATCTAAGTTCTCAGCAGTAACTACCCATACGCGAGTGTCATTCAGCTGTATTGGTTTTGGCTGTGCTACTGTCGGTATCGTCGTCGGAACTATCTTCGTTACTACTTTGATCTCCGTCTCCGGCGTCCCTCTCAGACTGCAACCACCCAGGAAGAGGCCGACTAGCGCCGTCATTGCTACCGCTTTCCCCCATGATCTCACGCCATAAATTTGCTGTTGCTCCATTCATCTTTCCTTCCAATATCTCACTGTCTCTGAGTGCTTCTTGAACCAGATTCAGTCTTGAAAATTTGGATCGTAGTTCATCACTATAAGCCTCCGCTGCTTGCAGATCACTCTGGAGTTCTTTATTTAATTTGTTTGTTTTCTCTACAGTTGCTTGCATAGTTTCAAGGCTCTCTGTAGCAGTTTCAAGTGCAACTTCAAGTTTTGCATTATTAGTTCTTAATGTAGCAATTGTTGCCTGAGTTGTTATATAATACGAATATGCGCCGTAACCCACACCGCCAAGTAATCCTAGGACGATGAACATTAAATATAGTTTAGCCATTAGTTGTCCGCCATATATCTTTTAAACCGAGACAATAAAACAGTCTTACCAGCTTTATATCTTCGGTCGGATACGGGAATTGCTTCATATCCATTTTTTTTCTTTTTCTTCCGCGGTCCCATTGCAGTAACAGCAGGGTTCGGGATAGAGCCAGTATTTACCGCTGGTGCATCTTCTTTTAATTTAGCATTTGGTGCTGTTGATGCCATCCAGTTTTTTACTCTTTGATTCGTTGGTAGTTTCTTTGCCCATGTCATTATTCTTTTATATGTAGTCATAGATTGTTTTTGATAATCACTTCCTACTGAATTATCTATAACAAAAAACTGTGGCTGGAAATACCCTTGGAACATACCTAAATTGTTCTGTACTTCTTTCCACATAGCTGATACTTGCTTATCAGGAAGCGAGCGTTCTCGGTCTTGATTTCTTTTCAGTGCAGTGGTTTCATTTGTATTAACAAAAATCATAGCAACATCATATCCAAGCCGTAACAATTGATCGGCCTGCGTTTTAATCTTTTTGAAGTCTTTGCCTGTACCATCGATAACTAAACCAAGACGACCATCAATATAGCCTGATAGTTGTTTCTTTGTAGCAGCTTTTGCTTTACTGCGTACCTCTTGTCCCTTTGGTGAATAGATTGCTTTTGGATCCATTGTTAATCCAGCTTTCTTTAAACCACGTTCAAAAAAAGGATCAGAGTTTACAAGTTTAAATCCAAGTGGAATAAGTGATGTTTTGCCTACGATAAATGATTTACCGGAGCCAGGTCCACCAGCCAAAAAGACTGCTTTGAATATTGACGGATCATTCCGGCCTTCGTTAATCATTTGAGTAGCTCCTATTCATCCCGGATACACATACATGCGCTCTTCTCTATTTATATTATTTTGTTTGTTAAACTGTAAAGGAATGTTATTTAATATAAAGTTTTCAAGAGAATCCGCTAAAAATGTATGTGCTTCTTCTAAGAAATGATTATCTTCACCTCTGGCAAATTCGTTTTCATCTAAGCAACTTTCTACGCCTAAAAACGGACTATTAAAAAAATTATCAGTATCACACTGGGCTAGCAATGATTGAATGATCGGGTTGTTCTTCATTATCTTTGTTGCAGGAAAGAACATATGTACCGGTCTTATACTATGAGACGATAGAAATGTGTCAAGCAATATAACTTTAGTTAAAAAAGAATTAATTGCGTTTGTTTTATTCTTATCAACAAACTCGTGGAAGATTTCGTTTTCTTCTCCCCGGTAAAGTTGTATCCACGGCCCATACTGTTTCCATTCAAGTTCTCGTAATCTATTATTTTTCCAGCCTTTAACGTGTTCAGCATATTCATTTAGCATTAAAGGAGTTTCAAATCGATCGTAATAACTCCATTGAATAATTGCAACGTCTGGCGAATAACCTAAAGAGCATATATCTTCTACTGTAGTTCGAAGTATTCTGTCATTAGATGATCGAGGAGAAGCTGAATTAATAAAAGCAGCGTTAAATTTACGTGATAGTTTGGAAGGGTAGGTTTGTTCTATATCATTCATGCCAGTACATACCCCTACAGTATGCGAGCACCCATTAAAATAAAGTCTCACCTCATGAGTTCCATTGATGTTACATATACTTTTGTGTTTGATCTTACGTGTGTTGCTTCGTATATATTGATACCAAACATTTCACCACAATGTTGTATATCTTCTTCGACTCTTACTTTGTCACCAGGCATAACCGGCATATCAAATGGATGCGCAATTTTTTCAAATTTAAGTTTATACAAACCTTTAGCTAAATCATTATTCTCATGTACAAACCAATTGTTTTCTTCGGCAAGTAAATCAGTTGGATCAATACCTGCTTCTTGTAAGTCTTTTAATAGTTTCTTTTCGGAAATTGAATAGTTTTCTTTAATAAGATAAAGTGCTGCTGCATATGAAGCAAGACGACTGCCGCCACCAGGAACCTTTGACATAAGTCGTTTTACGTTGAACACCAGCCGGTGGAAGGGTGTATAATATTCTTTATACGCTTCAGTGCCTTTTTTGTATGTCTTAATACGCTTACCGTCTGGGTCAATAATGCCTTCTTCAAAAGCTTTTGTTTTATCAAAGGGTGTTACGAGTAACGTCAGAAATCTGAACGTATAAAGTAGATCACCTGCTCTTTTAAGAATTCCCATTATATCCTCTTTAATCTTTTTGTAACTTCTGGATCTGGTTTAACATCTTTCAATTGATCAGACCTTATATACGATAAGTATTTTAAGAAAGGTTTGATTACCTTCCAGTGTTCGTCTTCAAGCTTCATACCCATAATTCTAAGAGCAGCATAATTTCCTAATACATTAAATATAACAATAAGGTGATTAAGAATTAAACGTTCAGATAGATTTCCTGTTTCCAGGTATCGATTAACCAAACGCTTAATATATCTAAACCGTTTCAAATCATCATAAAATTCTTCAGGATCTATTCTACCCTTTGGAGAGTAGTAATGTTTCGCTGCAAACTTTACTAGATCTTCTTCTAGTAAATCATTATCCATTCAAGTAATAACTTTCCAGTTAGTATTTGTAGCTAGCTGATAGTTTATCTGCCGCTTTTGCAATTCCAGCTTTTCTTTTTTTAGCTAGTTTTGCCGCCTGGTCTCTCATGTGATCATTACCGTAAGCCATGCCCATACCTTTTGCCATATTATTCACAGCGTTATCACTTGAAGCTCTCTTTACATATGAACCAAGAGTTTTATTGGAAAGCTCATCAACTTGTGAACCTACTTTCTTAGGAGGTTGAATTGTACCTTTGATAGTTTTACCTTTTTTGACACCTAATGGCTTAGACACTAAGTTTGGTTCATCTGAATAAGAAACTCCGGTTGGACCATGAGCTTTACCTTCAGATTTAACTTCCATTTTAACTGGAGTAGCAGATGGTTTAATTGCTTTATCACCGGCAGCATTGTCTGCGCTACGCTTTGGAGCAGTCTTTCCAGATTTACGCATTGCATCAAAAGATTTCTTATTAACAGCAGGTGCATCAACCATGTCGGGCATTGGTGTTTTGTTAGCCATTTCTTTTTTAGCGTTTGGAGAAAGACCTTGGTCCATTGCTTGACCGTTGTTTGGTTTCTGAGTTGCGGTTGCAGCTTCATCAACTTCAACTGATTCTTTGTTCATATTCTTTTTGATAGCTTTCCGACGATTTGCCAAATATGAATCTGTATCATCTTTGTCGCCATCGTTATCAATGTCGCCGTCTTCTTTACCAACAGCATCCATTTTACCTTTTTTCTTTTCGCCGTCATCCTCTTTATCATCGGATTTCTTGCCCTTCTTTTTGTCCATATAGGCTTGAAGCGCAGGCGGCATTTTGCCTTCTTCTACTGGTTTAGCAGCTTCTTCTGCAGCACTCTCTTGTACTTTCGCCCAAGCCAGTGCCATATTTTTTATGTCTTCGGTTTTCATTTGGTGTTCCTTACATCCATAAGTTTGTTGCGATAGCACCGGCCGATGCTATTAATACTACCCAGAACAATCGATTTATAGTCGATACTGTTCTATGGTTATCATCTACTTTCTTTTCAATCTGATCGAGTTTTTCTGAGAAACGATTCATACGTTTCCATGATTCATCTCTGTATTTTTCATAATTATCGATCTTTGCCTCCATGCGTGCCATTTGAATAATGGCCTCTGACATTTTGTCAATCTTCTCTTCAATTCTATTTAAGCGCGCAGCGTCAGGCATATTTATATCCTTACCACTTAACTTTGTGCGACCAGTAACGAGCAGACATTTTATCCGGCGAAGAGTCTTGTGCGTTATGACGTGCGTAATAACTTTTCTTACGTGCTTTATCTTTATCTGATTTAGGTGCACTTCCGGCACCCTTAACACCCTGCTGACCAAAGCGAATAGTTTTAACCTTATCACCTTGCTTAGCCACAACAATATGCGACTTAGTTTTATGGCCTGGTGTCTTCTTTGCTTTATTAAACCCTGATACACCTGCTTTCGCAAGACGGGAATCCTTTTCTTCTTTTTTGTACTTTCTCACCTGGTTTTTTTCCATCTAAGCGAGCACGTAAAGCAGCCAAATCAGTTTTTAGCTTAGGCATGTCTTTTTTAATTACAGGATTAATACCTGACTTGCTTACCATCGCTTTACTTAGCGTCATGGCATTGAGGTCTTTATATTCTTTAAACGATTCCATTATTGACTCCCGAACTCGTGACCAGCAACTCTACGCATCTGGTTGTCAAATTCTTTCTTTGATGGTTTTTCTTTATATAATTTAATAGAAATATTATCTCGCTCTTTACCTTTAATACGCCAGTTGTATCCGTCATCTTTATGTTCCGGATCAGTTGTTTTTACAACCCTGCGCTCGTAACCTTGTTCCCAGGTTTCGCTTTTCTTTTCGCTGAATATCCTGAATGATTGCATTTTAGAACCCTGCTACTTTAGAAGCAGCTGCACCAGCAACTGCACCTACTACTGCTGCTTTACCAGCTTTCTTAGCGGTATTACGTATTGCATCAAAGGTTTTACCGGCACCTAACATTTCAGGATTTGGTCTATTAGCAGCATTCTTCTTTTGCTGGTCGCGTTCTCTTTTCTTTTGATCAGCTGATTTAGTTTTAAGACCAGCAGTTGTTGCCATCTGACGTGTCTTTTCCATATCAGACATTTCTGTATGGAGCATAACATTAGGCATATTACCTACTATTTTTTTTTTTGCTTTATTATAATCTTTATCTGACACTCCAACCATTGTTTTATTCTTTTTAAACGATGATTGATTATGAGTGTGTTTTATGTTTGCTTTTTTTAAAGCAGGAATAGGTGCTATCGGTTTCTTTTTTACTCTACCCATTGCCACTTCTTTTTGCTCAGGTGGTGGTGGGGTTGGGGAGACTGCTTTTTTCACAGCGGCTCTTGCAGCCATTCTTGCGCCTAGAGCAACTAATGGTGCAAGTTCATTTAGTTTTGTTTCTTCTGTTGTTGGTCTACTTGCTGGTCTATTGCTCTTCATTCTGGCAATGTGTTGTTTGACAGCAGCTTTATGTGCAGGACTATTTCTCCTTAATATTCCGCTTGTTTGATCGGGTTTGGCGCCTTGCGCTTTTGCTTTTTTCATAATTGCTCTAGCGTCGAATGCTTCTTCTTTCTCTGGTGGTTTCTTCTTGAATGTAGCCATACCATCGCCAGAAGCCATACGTTTCATAGCACCTTCGGTATGTGAAAACTGCATAGAATGTTGTCCACTGCTTCTAACCTTTTCTGCATCTTTTGCTGACTTGTAGGGTTTACCGTGGTTCATACAAACTTTCCTTTAGTCATACGTTGCACTTGAGCCATATTATCTTTATTTTTGATAATTTTAATAGCGCCTTCTTTACTTGCTTCTTGCACAGACTCTTTACTTAATTTCTTAGCAGCCATGTCAATGCCTTGTTTTCTTTTAGTAGCAGTCTTAAGATCTTTATATCGATCTTTCCTTGCTGCTTGTGTTGCATAGCTTCCAGAACCGCTTTTCTGTGCAGCAGTTTTTAAAGAAGTGGATGCTGCTCCAACATATCTTCCCATTGTTTTTGGTGAAAGCTCATTAAGGTTTGATTCTTGTGTTTGAGTTTCAACCTCTTGATCTTTACTTGCTTTAATAGTGTTAGTAACTTTTGATTTTTTACGCATTTTATCAGTAGCTGTATCAATACCAACAGCCCTGCTACCTATTTTGTTTACGTTCTTTATCTTACCTTTTTCAAGTTGATCCGTAGCTTTCTTTACATATGAACCAAGAGTTGATTTGTTAAGCTCAGATGTCATAACAGTTTTATCCATTGGTACCATTCGAGTACCCATTGTACCATCTGGCTTTCTATATTTTTCGGCTTTCTTATCGGCAGACCGAACGTCTTCTTTACGAGGCATCCGAGCCGCAAGATCTGTACTAGATACACTACTCTTTCCAGTAGTTTCTCTTTCTTTTGCTTGGCGCTTCTTTGCTTTTTCGGTTGCTTTGTTTACATCAGCAATAGTTAGCTCATTAACTTTTTTATCATCTTTATTATCAACACGTGATGGTGCATCTAAAGCTTTCTTTGCAGCAGGAGAGGCTTTCTTCATTATATTGATTAGCCTCATTTTATTAATGCTTTCATTTGCTTGCTCTTTCCAATGACTTGCTGTTATTGGAGCGCTTCCATCATTAGGACAATCGCAATCTGGATTAATATTGCCTCGTTCACAACCGCAATCTTTGCAATGCATTTCTGTTACTGAGGCTTTTCCTTCGCGGAGGGTTTTAAAATTCTTCATGCTAGATCCTTATCGTGGTTCAATCCACCTTTTTCCTTTTTTACTATGAATGCATTAACTCTTGCATAACCCCATTGCTGCGGTGTTGTTCCAGGACGGTGACCAGTCTTCCATGCGGCCATACCTCGATTATAAACTTTTCGAAGTGTGCCAACAGATATACCGGATTTCTTAGCCTTATCGGCCAATGCCCCTTCATTAATATATGTTGAAAACTTAATCATCTTTTCGTTGTCCGATTCTTTTTAAATGTGTCTCTTAATCTTGCCCGATCTAACATGCGATCGTGCTTTCTATCATCTCGTTTTTTCTCTCTATCGATTCTGGCTTTAGCCATATCAACCGCATCATTTTCATCAAACATTGCTTTAAATGATTTTGTATACTTCGAGGGTTTAGTTTTCCCGGTTGCATCACCAGGAGCTGGTTTATAAGCAGATGCATCGTTATCTGACTTCTTAGCATTTTTATTAAAGTGTGCGGCACGTTTATCAGCTGTACCTTTTTTCAAACCTTTAAAATAGTTTTTGTTTTCTGATTGACCTGGAGTTATTGCTTTCATTTTTTTAACAGATTTAGGAGTTCCGTAATCACCAAGAACTGCAGGATCTTTATATTCTTCTTTTGGCACACAATTAGGTACTCGCTTACCATTCTTTACTTTGGTGCCAACTTGTTTATGTGAATCCCAACAGGCTTCTTCAATCTTTTCAACAGCCTCTAACCATTTACGATATTGTTTATTATCTGATTCAATGATAACATAGTTAGATCCTAATCGAGTCACAATACCAAGCTGACCTGATTCTTTAATAGCAACTTCATCGCCAACATTGAAAAGGTTACCATCAATAAATGCTTCACGAGTTTCAGATACAGGAGCAAGCTGTATGTGCTTATGAAACTCAATTGCTTCTTTTAGGCCCATGCCTTTGCGTACATTATTAAATAGTTTCTTTGCTTCTGCATTTGAGAATTGTTTTGGCAATCCTTGTGAGAATGCTGTAAAGTCATTGCTTGAAGCTGCTGCCCGCATTTTAGATGCAGACATGCCACTAGCTCCTTCGGCATCTGGATCACGATCTCCGGCTGATATTACTTTAATATCGCTAAAGTTATAAAACCATGTGTTCCTTTTTTACCATTGTATTTCTTAATCAATGCATTAAATTCACGAATACGATCTGATCCTACAACCATGATAATCTTACGGAAGCCGTCATCATAAAGTTGTTGTACTACTTGAAATACATTCTTTATCTTTGCGGCCATTAAAACGTTACGAGCATGACGTGGAAACATCTTGCGAACAGTTTTAATCTTTTCTTTATATGAAAGCGGATTCTTTTTTGGTTCGGCTGATTGAGACAGGTACATACGATAAGGATTTCTACCTGCTGCCTTTGCCATTGCATCAAGCAATTTGCCATGACCAATAGTAGGCGGATTCATACGCCCAAACGAAAAGAATACAGTCTTCTCTTCTTCAACTAAATATTGCTTAAACGATA
>UEXL01000214.1_pt1 | contig 24170 bp, 54 predicted proteins | sample 1796671 | NCBI WGS metagenome assembly UEXL01 (sample SAMEA4772471, study PRJEB27181) | metagenome | reverse complement strand
TATTTAAAGCACCACCTGATGACCAAGTTCCTGCATAAGGATTATTTGTTTTTGCTTGTGCAAAAGGTACGGGATCTGATGATAGGTTTTGTATTGGAAAACCACTGAATGTTTTTAAATTAGCCATCGGATTATTTATCCTTTAGCAGCCAACCTTGTGTACCATCAGTATATACTAGAGTTAAACCAGCTCTTTCTATGCTTACAGTTAAGCTTGCTGCAGTTCCCATTATCTTCTCTGAGCCATTTGGTGCAATCGTTAAATTGTTTGTATCAAATGTTCCAGCATAATCAATAAATGTAATTTCATCACCTAACGTTCCTGCTGGTAATGTTCCTGTGAAAGCCGCTGATGATGTATTACAAAAATATCCTTCTCCTGCTACTGCAGTAAAGCCTGAAGTTTTAACAGCTTGGTATGATGTACCACCTGATACTTCAGCAAAAGATAATTGACCAACACCCGTTGTTCCTGAACCAGAAACTGATGCAACTTTTAAAAATCTATCTGCTGTAACATTTCCTGTAGGAAATTTTAATGTATATGATTGACCTGCTGAGTGAGCTGGTGATTGTAATTTAATACCATGTGAATTGGATTCACAATTTAAAATAACTGTACCAGGATTTGTGTTACCACCTATTTCAACAGCACCTGTACCGTTTGGATATAAATTTAAATCTCTGTTTGAAACTGTAATAATTTGTTGATCGTTTGTATCTAAGTTACCACCAAGTTGAGGTGATGTATCATCTACAACATCTCCACCTGTTTGAATTTGAATAATGTCAGGATTCGTTCCATCATTTGCTGTTGCAAAAAGAATCGCTGTTCCTTTATTAGTTGTTGCAAAAGTAAATGTATCACCAGATCCTGATGCATATTTAAATTGAACTGTGTAAGCTCCTGATGTTGTATTTTTTTAAAATGTAAAAGTTTTCTATATCTAAAGGTATTGTAACAATTTGATTACCTGTAATAGAACCTGTGAACTCAATCATTCTAGCTTGAGCTGTTCCAGTTAATGCACCATCTGCAACTGTTAAAGCTGTAGTTTGTGCTCCGCCTGCAATTGATACTGCCTTATATCCACCAAGAACCTGTTCGATAAGATCTAAGTTAGCGTTTGTTTTTGTTCCCCATGTACCGGCATTTTCGCCAGTAGCCATTTTTTCTATACCAAGTGGTGTATATGTTGATGCCATAATTTTCCTATGCTGCCTCTACGTCGTTATAACTTGTATTTGATCCAGTTGCAACACTCGAATAGCTAGTATTTGAGCCCGTTGAAACATTACTATAATTCGTATTACTGCCTGTGTCAACATCTTGATAATGAATAATAAATGGTGCTCCTAGTGTAGAAGTTATTGATAAACCAGTTAAACCAACTACTTGATCTTTAGGATCTATAGTTCCAACAGAAGCACTAAAAGATACTCCTGATAATCCCATGACTTGATCTGAAGGATCTATTGATCCAGCAGTCATGGTAGAAGATACACCTGTTAACGGAACAGCTACTGAACCTGTTCCTTCTATTTGACCTAAAGCAAATTCTGCTTCTAATCCACCTAAAGTTACATCTTCATTTGGTGCAACTGCTGTACCTTGAGATGATGTAATTTCAAAACCCGTAGGTAAAACTAATGTTCCAACAAAAGCTATTGGAGTACCTAATGTAGCACTCATAGATATACCTGTTGGACTTACATCTTCATTTGGTGCAACTGCTGTACCTTGTGTTGATGTAATTGTTTGACCTGTTAATCCAACAACTTGATCTGCAGGATCTATAACACCAATTGCTGATGTAATGGATTGACCTGTAATACTTGGTGTAACAGCAATATCAATTGTTAATGAACCTGGTTGAGCTGTAAATTGTGAACCTGCAACATCAAACTCTGCACTAATAACATTTGTAATTGAACCAACATTAAATGTTGAAGATACTCCTGTTAAAGAAATAGAAGCTGTTCCTGATAAAGTTAATGATCCAACACTTGAAGATATTGATTGACCTGTAAGAGTTACAGTTTCATCTGCAAGATTTCCCCACTCACCACTGTTCCAAGATTTAGCACCCCAACCTGTTGCAAGTAATTCATCCTCGCCCCAGTAAGCTTGGCCCCAGGTAAATCTACCCCATCCAGCCATTCTTTACTCCTATGCTAATCTTATGATTGCGTTTGATGCGTCTGCTGTTGGAAACTGAATTGTGAAAGTTCCGTTTGTTGCTGTTTTATCAGAACCAAAAGCGATTATTGCAACAGCATCAGTAGTGTTTGAACCACCATCTGTTGTTGTGTTATAAATCATTGCACCATTAGCTGTGAAAGAAGCTGATGTGTAAGATACATCAGAAAAATCTGTGAAAGCTGTTGTTGAAGATAAAGAAACACCTGAGTTTGTTAATGCAGCACCACCTGCTGAGTAAGCAGATCCAGATGTATTTGTAATTTCTTCAGATGTAGAATAATCAGTTGTTGCTGCTCCTAAACTTGCATCACTATCAAAATGCAATTTTAAAAGTGTCTCCACCTGATGAATCGAAATCGTGTTTACCTTGTAAAAGTTCTTGTTTGAAACTTGAACATATTGCTGATGATATTGCCATAATTTAATCTCCTATTAAGGTGACGTTGAAGGTATAGTTATTCTAACTGTGCCATCAGTATAATCATCTCGTTTACGTCTACCAAGTTGTTCCATACCAAACTTGTGTACTTCTTGTTTATACTTATTTTCATATAGTGTCAACATATCTAAAGGGCCTTTTAAATACCCATATGCTTCACATAAACATGCATATAATAACCCATTTCCAAAGTATTGACTTACATAAGTTGTAGTATTTGATCCAGATAATCCTGTTGGAATAGCTTCATAATGAATTTTAAATACATATGTTGAATCAGGAGCAGGAGCTAAAAATAATCTTCCAGAAGTCGTATCTGTTACACCTGTTGCTCCACCAAACATAGCATAGTATTTAGGTGTTCCTCTTTTAGAAGATTCTGTAGAAGGTTCATATTCTTGTAAATAAGATTCATCTTTCTTTTCTAACCAAGTATTTGCACCTGTAGCAGCAGATGTTGAAGTATATACTTGTACACCTTTAACAAATAAAGTTTTTGCTGGTACGTTAATTGTATTTTGACCGGTAACTAAATTACCTGTTGATTGTTTTTATATGCATCAAGAGGTATATCTCTTAAAATTCTCATTTCAGCATTATCAATAAACTGATCAGTAATAGTAGATGTTAAAACATTAGTATCTACTTCTGTATAATTTTGAATTGCTGTTGTTAATGTTGCGTATGTAAATCCTGCCATTATGGTGTCAATGTTGTTGGTCCTGCCGTTACAACCATTCCTCCTGAGTTTTCAGTTACAGTAGGAGTTGATCCTAATATAAAGTATAATTATTTGTTCCTGTTACAGTTATACTAAATCCTGAAGAATTTGTAAACACTGTAGAAGCTACTCCACCAGGAGAGCCATCTACATTTCTAAAAACAACAGTATTCCCTGAAGATCTTCCGTGACTAGGTTCTGTAACTGTAATTGTTGTACTTCCTGATGTAATTTTAAAAGGGTTCCCTGGTAACATATTTTCTGTTGTTGGTTCTGTTCTTGCAGGTCTAGCTTGTGGTAAACCTTGAGGATCAGCTCCTACAGGTTTTGGTTGTAGTTGAGGTTGTTTAGGTTCGTATTCTGAAATATGAACTCTTGCTCCATTCCATTCAACAACCATTTCTTTGTAAGGAAAAGCCATCCATGATCTATCTGATATGAACTGGGCATATTTACCTTTTGAAAAATTTGTCATTATGTACCTGGATAATAAGTTTTAGGTGTTATAAATGAACTAGAAGAAGAACCATCTTCAGCTAATGCTCTTTGTAATTCATCTTCATATATTAATTTCATGTTTTGAGTTAATTCAGGTTTAAATTTTTGTGATAAATAATAAGCTAATCCTGATGCCATACAAGGTACAAATCTATAAGGTACATCAGTTGCATTTGTGTAGTTTCCTACATCTTGAATTCTTTTTACATAATAATAATTAACTTTGTGTCCAGCTTGAGAACTTCCTGGAGTTAAATATAAAGTGACTGTAACTTTATCAATAAATCTTTGAACAAAATATTGTGTTGGTGTTCCTTCAGAAGTTTTATTTGAAAGACCTTGATATGTAGATCTGTTATTTTTGTAAGAGGTGAATCAACATTTGAAGCATTTCTATATACAGCTTCTAATACATCATCAACACCATATACAGCTGTAGCATCAGAAGTGCCATCACCTGTTGATCTAAACATTGTATAAACAGCTTGACCATCAACTAAAGTAAATGAATTATTTGCTACTTCCCAATAGTGAAGACCTCTATTACCCCACTCTTGAAACATGATATTAAAGAACGTCTTGCCATACGTAACTGATTACCAGATACGCCTTGCATTCCTATTCGTTCGTAAGCTTCTTCTATTATCTCATCAATAGCAAAAGTTTTGTCGAACGTAGTAGTTCCTGAAGTAGTATTAGCCATTTATGCTCCTGTAATAGTTACAGTAACGCTTCCACTTGTTCCAGTTAAATGAAATACTATTCCATCTTTAAAAAGAATTCCTGAACCAGGAACGTATACTTCTAAACCTTCAGTTCCATAATGGTATGTAGCCACTAAATTACCAGAAGCTGCCTCACCTGCAGTTGCACAATCGTAAACTTTAAAACAGAACTTGCTATTCCTTTTCCTTGAATAGAAGTAATTCTAGCTCTACCAGCTCTTGATAAAGTATTAGAACCAATAGTACCCATGTGTAAGGTTGTTTGGTCACTTGAAAATGATCCTCCACCTGCCATATTTTTCTCCTTATTTATTTTAAGTATGGGGCCGAAACCCCACACTAATTATTTATTATGCTTCCTTAGCAAATACACCTTGTACATCAACAACTGTCCAATGCGCTGTTGAGTTCAAAGATGCACATACTACAAAGTCACCAACTTTTGATGTTGCTTTTGTATTAATAAGATCTTTGTCGTCTGTTAAAGATCCAGCATACAAAATACCATCACTAGCATTAGGACTAATAGTTAATGTATTAGTTCCATCAGTTCCTGTATTTACAAAAGTAAATACTCTTCCGATAGAAATTGCAGGTAAAGTAAATACTACGCCATCAGTTGATGATGTAAAACATTTACCAGAATCTCCATTTGCTACTGTGTAGTTAGCTTGTTTGTTTTCTAGATTGAATCCAGTTAAACCTGCTTCGTTGAATTTACCTTGCAGAACTGGTCCTCTAAATAGTGTTTGTGCCATGTTTATATCCTCCTAGTTTTCCGAACATAGTCTCTAGGCCGTCGACTATACGCGTCTATGTTCTAATTAAATGTATAGTGTGTATTTTATAGCTTAGTTTTGTGAGAAGTGCAAGAGAGCCTTACAAGAAAGTGCGATTTCAGCGATGTAGCGTTTTTTATGTTACGTAGCTACAGAAACGTTGGGTGCAGCGTCTTCTATCTTATTAGTCTGATGAGCAACATCTGCTTCAGCTAATTTGATATGACTGATAACTTGTCTTATTTTGTCATCAATCCTTACCATATCAAGAGTATATCTTTTTTCTTGATTATAGTGCTGCGACCACTTCAGTTCTAGACTCCTTTTTTCCGTGTAAAGGTTCTGAACGTTCGTCATTTATAACCTCCTCATAGGTTAACCACAATTTAGATTTACTTGTAAATCCATCTTTTTCCCATACTATATCATTTTGTCCTAGTTTGTCAACTAGTGCATCTTCAAAGGCTTTATCCTCATCTTGAGAATCCATCTCAAAACGCGCATGATAGCCATATGCTCTGATTTGTATTAGAAAGTTTTCATTGGGTTTTATCTTTCTACCATAAAAAAAGGGCGGCTACAAGAGCCGCCCTTAATTATTCAGTTAATCTAGTGATTACGCACCAGGTGAACCGAAGATACCTCTAGGGTCTGAGAATCCAAATGAATATCTCTCTCTAGCTTTGTATCTAACGTTACCAGTATCGAAGTCACCTTCCATAGCTGTCTTAATTGGAGATCTAACGAACATTTTCATCCATTAGGTACATCTGTCTTGATGAAGAACGCATCAGTATCAGTTAAGTAGTTGTTCACTACGTAACCTTGAGGAACCATCCCCATTGATACTACTGCGTTAACATCATTGTCAGCTGTTCCAACTCTACCTGCAGATTTCATCAATCTTTCAGCAGTAAATTGTAGCTCAGAAGGAATAATCATTTTTACTCCTCTTGCTGCAACTTTAAGACCTCTCTCATCAGTGAACGCGGCGATATCAATTAAAGACTGCTCTAACGATGTTTCGTTAAGATCAGCTGATGTGCCTAATTCATTTGAGAAAGTTCCAGCTATCGTTGGGTGAACAGCAGAACATAGTTCTACTCCGTCACCACCAGCAAAGTTTGCGTTAAATGCATTGTTTAATACATTTGCAGCTTTTACTTGCTTAGTGTTTGCCATCGATCTTGCTAATGCTTTTGTATATCTAGACGCAAGTCTGTCGTACAAATTGTCCTCGATTGCTTCTTCAGTAATCGCGAACGCAAGAGCAATTGTCTCATGCGAATATCTAGCCGTGAAAGTTTCTTGTGCATTGTCAAAAGTCACGCCTGAACCTTCAGGTTTAACTTGAGCATTTGCGAAACCAGATAACATTACTTCTTCTTCAAAAGCTCTGTCACTGTTTTCTGTGTCGAAAATTTCAGCATGCTGATTTTCATATCTTTTATATTCCAGTCCGAATAGTGCATTCAAACCTGGCTCTAGTTCTTTAACTAGTTGTCCTCTACTTATAGCCATAATTATACTCCTACCGTTCCTTTCAAGAAGTGTTCGTTGATAATAACTACTGCGTTCACATCTGCTGCGCCCGCTTCGTTATTTTCTGGATCTTTTGAGATCCCGATCACTCTTAGTTGAGCTGTTGCAGTTTTAAGATCAGAATGATCTAATTCTACTTTAGACACGTAGTTTGGTGAAGCACCAGCTGCGTATACTATATCAGCGTTCATACCAACTTCTGCTGCTGTTAAAGCACCGTCAGATTGGATTTCAAACCTTTCATAAGGGTCATCACTTACGAAACCAACGATGTCTGTTGCAGCGTTAGAAGCGTTAAGGTGATTAGCATATAGGCTTACTTGTAGTTGCATCAGTAAAGAAAACACCGTTAAGTGATCCTAATAGAGTATCTGTTGCTGCCGCTACAGTGATTGTACCAGTTGCTGCCATTTCGACAGGGTCGTTTTGGTAAATCGCTGAAGCACTTGCTGCGATATCGTATTCGGATAACCCTTGGTTATCTCTGTTCTGACCAACTTTTCCGATTGCTTTCAGTCCGAAAGCAGCGTCTTTGTTTGCCATATTTATCTCCTTTTGCAAAACTACTATCCGTAGTTTCGCGGGTTAACATTAATGTGTTCTGATATCACAAAGAAATTATTTCTTCGTACCACCAAAAGTTACACGAGTTTGCCTCTCACTATTGATCGGCATACTTGAATGTTGCTCCTTCATAAGATCGTTGTTTACTGCTTCGTCTCTGTCCTTAGTTTGCTTAGCAAAATAAGCTTCTCGAGATTTGGCGATCTCCTCTGGTATCCTAGCCAACACTAGGCCTCCAACTCCTATGACTCCTGCGTATTTTCCGTCTTTCAGTTGTGGATAAGAAAATCAGGGTATTCATCAGCTCTCACTAATTCCCAACCTGATCTCATTTTACCTGACATGTTTTGAGTATCGTCGAAACCTAAAACTTCAGTTCTTATCCATCTGTGCCTGAATCCGTCTGGCGCAGGTGGTGCATCTAAGCTAGATGGTGGAGTCCAAGTCTTAGGTCTTGTATCTTTTTCTCTTGACTGGCTCGCACGCGGGGTCTTCATTTTATCATTTTCCATATGCTATACCTCCTTCGTGATTTTTAATTGTTTTGCATAATCTTCTAATGGCACTCCTAATTTTTTAGCGATAGCAACCTGAGAAGGTGTGAGTCTCACGGTTTTGCGACCAGATCTGTTTACACTTCGCTTCGCTGAAGCTACTATTTGTGTCGGTTTGGTCGTATCATTTTGAACCTTACCATCAGTTGTATCAAATTTATGCGGAAATTCAAGTCTTATTCTTTTATCTATTTCCGTATAATATTCGTCCGTCTGAGGGTCAAATCCTTCTTCATCCACTAGTTTTTTGTGTAGATCAAATGCAGTATATGTCATAGCTGTATCTGTACCAAACCACTTGTTTTTAGATCCCCAATCTTCTGCTTTAGGGTCTGCTTGTTGTGTTTGTTGAGGAGATACTCTAGGTATTTCTCTCTGTTTTGGTTCAGCTTTAGCCATATCTTCATATGCTGCTTTTGCTTCATTAAGTCTTCCTTCTTCATATCCAAGTCTAGCAATCTCTTTACTAGCTTCAACTTCCGCTGCAAGATCTCCTGCTTCTTTCGCTGCTGCTAGTTTAGCTGCTGATGCTTGTAAGCCAGCTTTGATTCTCTCTTCTCTGTCTTTAACACCTGCTTGCTCAACTGAAGAATATTTCTTTTGAAGTTTTTCTTTTTGATCTTTTTGGTTTTTAGCAAAAGCTAAAGCTTCATCAGCTTGTCTTTGTGCTTCTCTCCATTTCTTCGTAAGTTTAGATATTCTTCTTTGAACGTCTTTTGAATACGTTTCTAATTCTTCTTTCTTCTCTTCAGGTTTTTCTTCCTGAGTAGCTTCTGGCTTCTCGTCACTCGCTTCTACCTTCTCTTCTTTAGGTTCTTCAGCTTGTGGCGCGGGGCTAGATTCTTCTTTGGTTTCTACTTCAACTTCTGATTTTGGATTCTCAAGAATAACTTCAGTATCCTCTCCAGAGGTATCAATATCAACCATAGGCACGTCATTTTTATTTTCTTCTTGCATAGTTTCCTCCTATGTTAAATGTAATGCAATACAGATTCTGGATCCTTAATTGTACCCAAAACCTCATCGTCGTTAAGAAGACGGACTTCTCCACCTTCTATTGGTAAACGTGATCCTGCATATCTTGCAAAAATCACCCAATCTCCTTGTTTGCACCAAGCGCCTGTTGGAAATTTTTCTTTATCTCCATAAGCCATTGGTCCCATCTTTACAACATAACCACAGTTTGTTGCGATCCGTGCTTTGTCTAAAGATTCTTGTGCAATGATAATACCACCTTTAGTTTTTCCTTTTGGTGTAAAAGGTAAAACTAAAAGCCTCCAACCAGATGGTTGTGGTAATTCATCTTTAATGTCTGATACATTAGTTTCGTCTACTCTTTTTGCTTCTTCTACAGACTCAACTTGTTGTTCTTTATACTTTTCTTCCAAAGCGTTTTTATGCTTTGGGACCTCTTTTGTCGAGGTCGATAACTGTTCCTTGCTCATCTTTTTGCTCCTTGTTGTTTAGCAGGTTAGAGATTTCCTGAGAAATATATTGGTAGGCATGTGCCTGTCCCAACATATACTTGTATTTTTCCATGTTGTCAACGCCTCCACTTATCATTGAATCACCAACATTTTGATAAAGTTCTTTTAGCTGTCTTTGTATTTTAGTTATTAGTTCTAGATCTTGCATTATTCAACGTACCTTTCTATCATTTTTATTTTTTCTTCTGCATCTACCATGACCTGTAATAACTTATCCATTTCATCTAAATGCTGTGGATGTTCACCTATACCTACAGGATTGTTGATATAAATGTTCAATGTAGCTAATGATTCAGCTATTTGTGCTTCGTATCTTTTTTTAAGTGCTTCTAGCATTTCCAACGTCTCCGTGCCTGACGGATACGTGAGTTTGGATCGTTTCGAGTTTTTGCAGATGACCTTTTTAATTGTCCTAGTGATCTAGCGCAGTATGATTTTCTGCGATTTGCAGCTTTCGATCCAGGCTTCACTTTTCCTGTCACAGCTGTTTTTAGTTTACTTCCGGGGTTTGCTCTTCTATAGGCAGCGACACCCTTCTTAGTCATGCCTGCTCCAGATTTTGTAGATCTGTAGTTCTTTTTAGTTCTAGGAATAGGAGTACCTTTTGCAAAGTCTCTTCTCATTAAATCATTCCTTTATAATATTTTGAATACGATGGGTTATTTAATTTCTTACCTGCATATGTAGAATTAATTGCTGGTCCAATGTAACCACCTTCACTAGCAAATGTTCTAACGTTTTTTGGTTTTGGTCCTGTATTACCGGCTGCTCTTTTTCGTTTGACAGCACTCGCCTTTTGCGAGCTTGACATTCGTGTGGCTTTTGCAAGTGGTACGCATTTCGGATATTTTCTTTTGCTCCCCTTCGATCTTCCGCAAGGTTGATACTTGCCGTCCTTCTTTGGTGCTCCAATGTCGACCCATTTGTCTTTCACCCATTTTCTTAATCCGCCTTCTGAGTAGTAGCTACGCACAACGAGCTCTTCTTTTTCTAGCCATGCCAGCCATTTGTATAGGGCCACCAGAAGCAGCTTTTTTTCTGCCACCTGGTTTTATTTTACCAGAGCATACACCTGATGCATACATGTTTGCATATGCAGACGGATAAACTTTAAATTTTCTTTTCGCCGCTGCTTTACCTTTTGGACAGAGTTTTGCCATTACGCTTTTACCGTTTTATTTTTTTTCTTTTTCTTAGGTTTAGGTATTACACCTTTTGCCATAAGAACATCTTTTTTAGTAATTTTTCCATCACCAGAATGATCAGGGAAAGAACCTTTTTTGTACATGCCTCTTTTCATCATGCCACCACCCATGGCGCCACGTCTGTTTGCTATTTTACTATATCTTGGATTTGCCATTATTTTTTTCCTCCTCTAAATATTTGTGTTCCCTTTATACCAAAAATACTTGCAACTACAAGCACCCATAAATTCGTGAACCATTTCGGAAGTTCATGAAAGTACTCGAAGAATAGCTTTACCTTCTCCATAGCAGTCGGATCGTCCGACATTACTGCCCACATTAACACCACGATAGGGGCCGAAATTATAACGAGCACAAATTCGTCCTTATAATCGTTTTGTCTCGCTTCTAATAGTTTACCTTGGTAAGTTTCCTCACCTCGAGCCATTTTTCTGCATGCATTAGTTGTGCATCAGACATAGCCATCTTTGTCTTCTGGCGGTTAGAGTAAATTTTACTTCCAGCTTGTAAAGCAATTTTTGCTAGACTAAACCAAGCCATATTAGTACCACTTAGCTGTTCTTTTTTTCTCTTTTAAAATTTTTCCTTGACCTTGAACTTCTGCGTCTTGTGTTTCAGTTGGATTTGTAGTTTCTATTTCAATTCCACCTTCAACATAACCATCTTTGTTCGTAAACATTTCTTGGTTAAGGTCTTTTTTGTTTTTTTCTGCCATATTAGCTCCTTTGTTAATTACTTTACTCTTTTTTTAAAATTTTGTCGACAATTTTAGTCGTTTCTTTTAATTATCACACCACCTTGGCCCATATCTTTAGCGTTTGGTAACGTTTTTGACAAAATTGTCTTTTCAATCGATGTATCAGCTCTTAATTTTGCTAAATCTTCGTTTTGTTCTAGTTTTTCGTCTTGATTTTGTTGATTCATCATAGCTCTCATCTTATCAAGATTGATTCTCTCTTCACCTTCGTCTTTTTTACGTTGGTTTTCTTGTGCTTGAAGGTCTAACTCTCTTGCTCTTAGCTTAGCAATAGGGTCATTGTCAAATTGTGAAGTAATTTTCTTCTCTTCTTTAGTAAATTCTTCCATCATGTCAGCAATCAGTTGTGCTTTTCTTGCTTCAATCTTTTCAGATATCATTTTCATTTGCATTTGAACCTGAGGGTTTTGCATTGCTTGTGGATTTTGTTGCATAGCCATAATTTGTTGCATCTCTTGTCTAAATTCTACTTCAATTTGTTCTTGTGCCATTAAAGAAATATGTTCAAAACAGTTTTTCTCTAATGAAGCCATAATCATCGGATTATTTCTAGCCATATTAGTAGCCATAAAATTTAAATGCGAAGTTATGTGTGCTCTATGGTCTTGACCAGGGGAAAGCTTGGAATGGTTTCCCAGCGAGAGCATCAATATGTTCTAACGCTGGGTCCTTCGGTGTGGGAACTTGTGGTCGTTTTAAAAGTTTATCAATATCTTTAACACCTAACGCTTCATACATATTTCTATACGCTTGATACAAATTATGAATTTGTGGATTAGATTGAGCCAGCTGCAGTTCCGTCTGTGCGAGGGAAATACGCTGTGTCTGTGAGAAAATATTGGGATCCGCAACTGGCAATATATCTACTCTATCGTCAAAGTCAGTTTGTTTAATCATTCTTTGACCACCAACAACATCATAAGGATATTCTTGTGGTAGATATAACTTGAAAACTCTAGACATTAATTTAAATTCTTGTTTTAGGGCTGCATAAATTCTTTTGTGAATAGCAGACATTGTTCTGCTTCCTCTTTCCAACAAAGCTACTGTCGTACCCACTGCCGCTTGTTGATTACCCTCACCTACTTGCAAGTCTGCTATTGAAGCGAATCTTTGACCTGCTTGTACTACGACGCCCATAAGTGCTAATAGTGTTTGCGATGGTTCTTTAAATGGAAGCATCATAAATGCATCTCTAATATTTCCACCTGGTGCATCTACATCTCTAAATTCTCCAGGTTGTATAGATTGTGCATCATCTCTAATTCTAATTCCTCTTTGTTTAAATCCAGCAGGTAAGTTAGATAATGTTCCTGCATCTAGTAGTTGTCTTAAAGCAGCTGTTGCTGTTCTTGATAAACCACCAATCATATGGATTAAACCAAAACCATAAAAACCTAAACCTGGTAAAAATTTGAAATGTACAAAATAATCTATTTTTCTTTAATGGATCACCTACTTCATAGTTTCTTTTGATTGATAAAATTTCTCTTGAGTTTTCTTCTACAGTTACAATGTAAGGAATTTTAATTCCTGTTGGTTCACCGTCTTCACCCATGTCTTCAAAACCTTCAAGATCTAAATTTACGTGACACTCTAACAAATTAAAAATATCTTCTTCTCTACCTTTAGTTTGTCCTTCAAGTTCTCGTTCTTTTCTCTCTACTTCAGTTTCATTCATTAAACCTGGTTTTAATTCTATGTCTCTATAGAAACCAGCAACTTGTTGTTTTCTTAATTCGTTTTCAGAAATTTGTACTCGATGTATGATTGATTCCGCATCGTCTAATGAGGTAGCTGTATACGGAACAATCAAATCATCTGCAGGAACAAATTTAGAGCAAGCCATTGAAGTAGCTTCATCATAATATACTTTTTTAAAAGCAGATCCTGCCAACGGTAAATGAAATAACATTGAATCAAAATCTGGTTCATATTCTTTCATTTTTCCATTATTTGGTAATTCATAAAATCTTTTACTCTTTGAGATTGTTGTTCTTTTTCTGGAGTAGGCACACCTAAAATTTGTGTTCTAACTGGACCTTCTGCTGGTAATAATTCTTTGTAAGCTAATGCTTGAAACTGTGTAACCGCTTCTGCTAATACAGGATGCGTTGCACCTGATGCACCTTGAAAAGGTTCTGTTCTTTATCGTATTTAAATCCTAATAAATCTAAACCTTCTCTGTAAGATCTTTCCCAATCTTTTCTAGAATTTTTATAGTCTTGATAATTTTGATAAAGTGTTGAACCTAATCTTCCTAATACATCATCAGGTAAATGCTCAGCTAAATTGTCGTAATGATTTTCTCCGCCTTCGACAGATGCTATTGCAGGATCGTAATTAATATCTACTGATCCATCTTCGTTCTCTGTAATATCTACAGGATTACCTTGTTCATCAACTTCTTGTTGCTTTTCTTGTTCAGCAACTTCAATTTCTTCAGGTGATGGAATCTTTAACTCTTGATCTACGTTTGGTAAATCCTTGTCTATGTCTGCCATTTATTTTCTCCAGTTTTACAGGTTTAACAGTATTATAATCAATAAGCAACCCCTGAGGCTCAGGTCCTTTTTAGGGGGTATTGTTTTGGTTAGTTTAGTCATCAGTAAAATCTGTTGGATCTATATCACCATAAGGGTCATTTATATCAGCCCTAAGACTTTCGTCTTTGCTTGCTCCTCTAGCATCAGCTTCATCTATTCTCCTTTGACCTATGGTATATTTTTCTTTATTAGTTCCTTTAGCAAAGCCCTCTAATTTTGTAGAACTACCTCCTAAAATATCATCGATTTCATCAACATTAACTCCATCTACATCATAGTCTTCTGGACTAATCATTCTGTATTCAGTATCTGTTGCCACAAAATCTCCCTTAGTTTTAACAGTCTTACCTGTGTTGTAATCTACAACTTCAACTCCTGGCGGTTCATAATCTATATAATATTCTTCGTTATAAGCATTTTTACCTTCAACTCTAATTGCTCCATTGTCTTGTTTAAGTAATTTAACATCAGGTAATTCTTTAACACTATATTCTGTAAGATCGGCGTCTATTTTATTACCAATACCTTTATTTATAAATCTATCTACAAAATTAGGAAACCAGTCTGGCATTTTTGTAGTTGTGTTAGATAATTTTTTTACAAGTGGAACAGCGGGTTTAAAAAATTTACCTAGAATAGGTAGTGATGCAATTCCTGCCATAACTTTCATAAAGGTTCTTCGTTTTGGATCATCAGGTCCATCAGCGAAACCTACTCTACCTCCAGAGTTAAAAAATTTACTTACACCTTCACCACCTACGGCTATAAAATCTTTGTAACTAAGTTTTCCACCAGCTTTTAAATATCTTTGAAAAGCTTCTAGTGAAGCTTCAATGGCTAGGGCTGTTCCATCCGATCCATTAGAATAACCTATTCTTCCACCTTCAGCTGCTCCGACCATCATTTCATCATCTCTTGCTTGAGCTTCTATGTCTTCTTGTAATCTCTCTTCAGGTGTTAACGCTCGTCTTCTTTCTATTTCTTTATAAACATCATAAGCTGCACCTGCTCCTATCGTTGCTAATCCAACTGGTGTAAATGCTCTAGCAGCTTTTCCAAAAGGATTCATAAGAATAGATCCTGCTCTACTTAAAATACCTTTTCCTGCGGGCGCTAATGTTGATAAAACTTCAGTGCTAATAAACTTGCGCCAGCTAATTTAGTGTTACCTTGTCCAAGTTCATATGCTCCAAAACCTAAAGCTGCGCTTGGGGAAGATAACATTTTTAATAATCCCTTACCTGCTTTACCATAAATACTTCTTCCTTTTTTTGTAGCTAGTGGTGCTGCCGCAGCTCCTGCTGCAACTTTACCTGTTGGAAAATCATCTGATGTCTCGACTTCAAGTTCATCTGCTGCAGCTGTTGATCCTAACCTAATGTACCAACTGTTCCTATACCTAATTTTGATGTTCCAAATTCTAAAGAATCTTTAATTCTTCAACTTGTTCTTTTTGGAAAACCTGATTTTGTATAAAACTTGTCTAAATTAAATTTAGTTTGATCCAATACATTTCTCTTATAAATTTCTTTTGCTCTTTAGTTAAATCTTTAAAAATTTGCATCAATTTATCTGATCTACTTACTTTAAAAGCTGGATTAACATTTGACATATCTACAAATAAATCTTCAGATTTAAAAGTTTGTCCTTCTTTAGGAAGTTTAATATCTATTTTGGAAGTCTATTTTCTTGTCCTTTAAGATAAGTATTTTTGAGCTAGTTTTTACATCAGTCAAAGCTTTATTATGTAAAGCATTCATTTGACTTTAACTATTTTAACTCTTCTAATTCTTTAGGTCTATTTTTACCAACTAATTTATTTTTAAGTAAACAATCATTTTAGCTTCATATCCGTCGCTTCTAATAGTTTTGATTAACTTCAGGATCTTGGAAAGTCAGTGTGTTAATTTTATTAATATTAGAATTTTTGTTAACTTTGGATATTTATCTATACACACAGATAAAGAGTGACCTACATCTTCTACTGCGTTTTAACATATATTCCTTCTTCTTTAGAAATCTTTCTAGTTGCGCCTTTAAAATTTCTAAAAATGTTTTAATTCTGAATCAAGTCTATTGTCAATAGCTGTTCTTTCAGTTTGAGATTTTCTTTGTCCTTAACAAGTTTTCATAACCTTTGTTATTTTATTTACCGCATCACCTAGTTTAAAATTTTCATTTGTCCTGTAGTAGCTTTGTTAGCTACTCCAAATCTTTTAAATCAGCAGTAAGATTATCTAAAAACTTTATTCGAAACATCCACACCAAGGATATTACCAATATCGGTGGTGAATAAATTTATTTTATTAAAATCATTTATTTTATCTTTAAGAAAATTTTATCTGTTTTACTTTAGTAGTTGCATCTGTGTAAGGTATTACATTTTTGGTGTGGAACCGTACTAACTTTTAGCACCTGTACCTATTCCTATTCCCTTTACGAGTGCCTGTTTCTGCTTCTCTAACTCTATCAAATATAGCTCTTATTTTATTTCTATTTTGTCCTATTGAGTCTGCAGCCGCACTAATTTCCATTAAATTTTTATTAGCGTATTCTAAAAATACATTCATAAAATTTTTGACGGTAAAATCTGTTATTTTTCAACTCTTTCTGCTCAGTTCTTGAGAATTTTAGAAAGTAGTTTTTGTTACTAAACCAGCTGTTGAAAATTTTCTATTAATAAAATCTAGAGATGAGTCTTCAAGACGACCACCTATTTTATTTAATGAGTCTAGTAATCTTTGTTTCTATTTTTCTTGAATATCTAAAGTTCTTGTGTTTGGAGGAATCTCATTAGCAAAGGAACTTCATCTAAAGTTTTTGTATCTAAGTAAAATGTACGAGTTAAATTTTTAGGCTTAAGTCTCATAGCCCAATTTCTGGTTCATTTAAAATCCCATCAAATAGTTTAGGCCACCGTCTGCTTGTTTAGTTCTTGGTGTAGTTTTAATTGCGTTTAATATTTCATCAGATGACATACCTTTATCCACCATTTTATACGCTTCGTCTAAAGTTGCTAACAGTTCTGCTTTTCTTTGTGGGTTGTCATCAATCATTATCTTTTGAATTAAATCCTCTGTTAGACCAGGGTATTTTATTTTAAGTTGCATTCTTTCATACATTTGCGGTGCAAGTTCTTTTGTTTCTAACATTGTTAATTCATCTGCGTCATCAGGAGTAAATAATCTAGGGTCACCTGACATTTCAGCTTCTTCGGCTCTTTGTTGTAAAAATTTTTCTCTAGCAGGAGTTTCTTCACCTGCTACAGGATCTAGTTTACCTGCTTTGTAATCTCTATACATAGCTTCTTCATAAGCTTTTTGTCCTTTTACAAATTTTTCAGCGTCAACAACTGTTTCAAGTTGAGGTACACCTTCTCCGTATTCTTCTATAAGATCTTCGTACTCTTCATCTGTTAGTTTTCGACTTGTTTTAACTTTATCCGCAGTCTTCATTGTATCTTTACCAAACTTTTTATTCATCATAGCTATAAGAGCTTTTATTCCTCCAGCTGCAAAACCAATACGACCACCTTCAGCTAATCCATCAGGATCACCATCATAGTCTTTTAACTTGTCACCAAGATCTTTCTTAGTTTTAGTCCACCTTTTTTAAGAAACTCATCAGCTGCTTCAGTTGCATTTCTTGCTGTAAATCTAATCTCTTCTAACTCATCTAACTTATTAAAGTTAACATCATAGTATTCATTTAATAATCTTAACGGATCCATTTCAGGATTAGCTCCTCTTTGTAAATCATCTTGGTTTTCTAAACTTTTTCTAATATCATCAGGTAATTTTATTTTAGTATCTTTTAACAACATTTCTCTAACGATAGGTCTTCTAAAGATTCTATGTTAGCGCTTTATAGCTTTGCTCCTTGCTCTGATAATCTATTTTCAAGAGACATATCCTCTGCAATAGATGTTGTCTTCGTGTGTTGTAGTTTTCATCAAGTAAAGATTTAACACCTTGTTGATCCATTTTATATTGAGCAGATTCTTTAATCGCTTTATCAACTACACTTCCTGGTTCTACACCTTCAGGTAAACCTATCTCTGATTTTAAAGTTTCAATTCCTTCTGGTTTAATTTTGTTGTGTTCTAATATCAACAATCTCTGCTTCAGGTTTTACTTTTTTACCTATTGGTCCAAACATAGATTCTGCAATCTGTTGTGCCATACCTGGAGTTGAACCTGTCTGTTTATTCTTAGCTTCTAAAAGTCTTTTGGCATTAGATTCAAAGTTTGCAAGTTCTTGTGGGTTCTTATTGTTTAAAGCATAAGGTCCATACTATTTTCTTTTCAATAAATCTAATACTTTAGGATCATCAAAAGCTGCATCAGAATATTTTTAAAAGGACTGTTTTTATCCATCTTAATAGGTTTAGCAACATTAGTTCTTGTACCTATAATCTTGTTTAAATACTTTGCCAAATAACGCTTTTAATAATTGTAATAGTCCCATTAATAATAATTCCTTTTCCTTTGAGGTTGACCTCATCTTTTTCATCGTCAGGGTGTAATACAAAGCCACCTTGTCTAAACCGCATGATCGCTTGTGTTGTTGAATCTACAAGGTCGTCATGATCGCCAAACGGGAATGCCGCACACTCTTCAATCACTTCTTCAGCGAATTCTTGTTCGGGAGCCCATATCATACCAGATTCAAACAAAGGTGCAACTGAATTTACTCGGTATGCTTATCATTTCCTTTGATGGTGAAATTGACAACAGGTATACCCATCTTCCTAAGCTCATCGGTTAAAGGTTGACCTGATGCTTTGGCCTCAACAATGACAGTATCAGGATCCCAATACTTATATTGTTCCATAGCCACTTGCTTTAGCTCTGGAAAATCATATCTGCCTTTCTTGGCATCTAACAACATCAAACTAGCTGGTGCATCATCATTTAAATAAAACACACCCCATGTTGTAATGGCTGAATAGTCGGCATTTTCTTTTTTAGAAAAAGCTGTATCGTAAGATTGTATCACGTGCTTTAATGCAGGGATCCAATCCTTCTCCCATATCTGCCACCATTCTCTTTTGATGATTGCTCCTTCTTCTGAAGTTGGATTCTGCATATACTGTGCATTCCATTTTTGTAAACTCACCGATGCCTTCACACCTTCTAATTCTTCTAACTTCCAATACTCTGGCCATAAAGGTTTGTTGCTAGGTAAGATAGCTGGAAACTCTACAACATCCCACTGATCAGCTTTAGCCTCTCGCTGCGCGCCAAGTAATCTCCCTGTAAGATCCTTTGTGTTCCATCTTGTCATAACTAAAATAATTGCACCACCTGGCTGAAGACGTTGACGAGGACCTGATGTATACCATTCGTAAGCTCGATCCATGCTTCTTTGTTCATAGCATCTTGCTCTGAGTGCGGGTCATCGATGATAATAAATCTGCACCCCGTCCTGTAATAGCTGAACCGACACCGGCTGCGTAATACTCGCCGCCACCTTGTGTTTCCCATTTACCTGCGGCTTGTGAATCTTCTCTGAGTCTAGTTTTAAATACCGATTGATATTCTTCTGAATCAATAAGTGCTTTTGCTTTACGCCCGAATCTAACGGATAGCTCTGTGGTATTGGTTGACTGGATAATTTTTAACTTGGGATTTCTACCCACCATCCAAGCGGGCAGCAGGAAGCTAGCGAACTCAGACTTTGTATGTCTGGGTGGCATATTGATTATCAATCTTTTTAATTTGCCTTCAGCCAGCTGATTAAATTTTTCAGCAACAATCTTGTGATGTGATCCTTCAATAAATTCAGGCCATACATGTTTTACAAAAGCCATGAAGTCAGAATGTATTTTGCCTTCTTTTCTTTTTTCTTGATATTGCAAGAACGTTTTCATGAAGTCCTTACGGACATCAGGAGGTAATTTTTTTATTTTATCAATGTCTATTTTCATTTCGAAAAATTTTTCTGCAAAATTTTTTAGGATTAATTTTGTAACCTAACAAGTATTTACTGTATATGTTTATACAAGACTTAGCAATATATTATCTATTGGGACCCCTTATGTACTATATATAAATTAATCTTATTATAAGAAAAGAAATTTGCAAGTGGCTTGGTACCTCTATTGATGGCGGGCGCCGTAGGCGCGAAGCGCGGCGCCCGTTAGGGCGCCTCGTTCTAGGATTGTTAGTCTAGTAAAGTCATATGCTTTCGGGTTCATCTTACAAACCTAGATAATCCCTCTTGCATTAATTCGTATTGTCCTAGTTCCTCAAACTTCTTAACCATATGATAATGTATCGCCTCGCTTTGCGTTAACATTTCTGATTGACCTGAGTAAGGGTTTGTTACTTTGATGTTTCGTTCTTCTGTTGTTTCATATATATGTCCTTTCTATATCCCTTATAATCCTATTCCATAGATGTGTCAACCCCTCTTTCTTTTATTTCCCATTGACCATAATATGCTCGGTCTGTTTTCTTTGGGTCCTCGATAGGTGTTTCTAGTGGCTCGTGCCTCGGTGCAATAGCAATGCATTGTGGCGCATACTTTCTAAAGAAATCATTCCAACAACCTTGACTACAAAAATACTGCCAACCATTATCTCTATTCCATTCCGTTGTTTTTACTTTCTTAGTTCTTAGGACCTTGCTACCTTTACTGCCTCTTATCCTGTCCTGTGTGAGATTTGTGACAACTCGGACCATGACACCATTTATAATCTGACATTATGATGACCTATACCCCTCTATTCCAATAGCAATAATTCCTACTATCAGAATTATAGAAAGCCCTAGTGGGCTTTCTACAAATAGTAAATTAAATAGTTCAATCATATTTGACCTTTGCCTTTCCTGTAGCCATTCGCCAATCGTCTGCGTTTAAATCCCAATAGACTAAACAAGGTTTATTATCTTTGATTAATGAAGCCTTTCGTTCCGTCTTTATCATTTTGCTTTTCTAGTGATAAACTGCTTTGTGTTTCTTTGCGTAGTAAGTTATGTAAAACATTTCGTCCTTTCTGTTGTTTATAGGACTATCCTATTACAGATAGTCCTATATGTCAAGTGTTAATTTAGTCGCTATTTGTGCCTCATAGTTCATTCTAGCTTTTATCTTATCTTCTCTAGTCTGATTTTTATTCTTCATACCTTTAATCATATTAGCAAGATTGCTAGGGTTGTAGATTGTTAAACCAGTAGAATTAGTTCTAACAAGTTCTGCCTCATCAACTTTTATTCCTAGTTCACTTGCCAACTCAATGCCCTCAGATAAATAACGATATGCTTTCAAGCCAATCTTTAACTGGTCGCATTGTTTTTGTATGCTATCAATCCAAGTTTGGTGTGTGCTTACAACTTTAGCTTTCGCACTTCGCCATTGTAAAAAGATATTGTATTCATCTTTAGTACAAGCTATGGCACGACTTCTACAATGAGAAGTACCAATGACATCAGCATAGTATGGTGCGTTGAAGTCTTTAGTTAATCCAACTGTGTTATCATCATCAGAATAACGACTACTACTGTTTTTACCAAGTGCTTTATTATTTGCGTCTACGTGTTTTGTTTTGTGTGGGTTGCTATCTTTGCCTGATTGCTGTGCTATAATATCAGGGTTGCAACCTTTCTCTTTTAGTTCTTCTCTAAAGTATGCGTGAGCAAATTGGTCACAATCTTCATTGCTATATTCAGTACCAGTTAGATTGCCAAACAAACCAAAATCAAAATGTGATTTAGTTTCTGTCTTTTCGCCCTCATCATCTACATCTTCGTTATGTGCAAAGTAAAAGCATTTATCTTTTGCAACTACATCACAGGGGTCGCCATATTTTTTTTTAAATACTCGTAGAGTATCTACATCTTCCGTAGGATATGACCTTTCCACAACTTTCTTTGCTAAATCAAATGTAGTTTTTTGTGCTACATTAAAATCTTCTCTAGCTTGTAGAAATGCCTGTTGCTCTTGCGTTTCTTCTTTTTCAAATACATCTTTAATTCTATTATAGAATTTGTTTCTGTATTCGGTGTTCATTCTTATTTTTGCTGACATAATGTCCTTTCTTGTTATTGTTAATATTTATAGGTTTATCCTATTGACAAAAGATTGTCAAGTGTTTATATAGTGTTAGGTATTATATTGGTTGAGAAATCTGTAATTACTTCATTAATGAAGTTGCCAATATAAGTCCTTTCGGGTTTAATCTGGTGTTAATAGCACCAGCTTGAGCACTGGTCCGTTGTTTACTCAGATATCGAGAGTAGATGTATTCTAGAGTTTCTACCAACGGACTCAAAGGTCAAGCACCTGTCTCGTATAGACAGCAGGCCTGTCGCTCGAGCTATTAAAATAAAGCACGCCGGCCTCGGTGCTTCAATACTTTAGAATGATTCTAAGCTTCAAGCGGCAAGCTTCAAGCAACAAGCAGCTTGACAACATCCTGGTAATAGGATAGTATAGGATTGAAAGAGAGGACAATATGAAACCAAAAGAAATAAACGAAACAATAGAAAGACTAGATGATCAGGACTGGCAGCGTATGAAGAAACACATGGATGCAAAATTTCCTAATATGACAGTTCCAACAATAGAAGATTTTAAAGAGTTGGTAAGATTATATGGTCTAGCAACAGAACATAATGAAAAGAAAAGAATTAAACACAACGACTTGCTGCCATGGTTCACGAGGACCATGGCCAGCTGCCGGCTTCATACCTGAAGAGCACCCAGAAATTTTTAGATGGGTTACGAGCTACAAGCAACAAGCCACAAGCGGCAAGCGTCAAGCTTCGCCACAATTGAAAGATAATAAGAAATAGAAAGGTATAATATGAAAACAAGTGAAGCTCTAAAATTAGTCGGAGGCCTGAGCAAGCCTTCAAAGATGCCCGGATGGGCCTATGGTTTACCTGCCAAAGAATGCAAGACAGGAAGCAAGCTGGTGAAGGTAGCCGGCAGCACCTGCGAGGGTTGTTATGCTCTCAAGGGTTGTTATGTTTTTAAAGTAGTACAAGAAGCACAATACAGAAGACTGGCCAGCGTCAAGCATGAACTCTGGACCGGGGCAATGGCTCTTCTAATCAATTCAAAAAAATCAAAAGTTTTTAGATGGCATGATTCAGGAGATGTGCAGGACGAAGCTCACCTCATGAAAATTTTTGCGGTGTGTAATAACACCGGAGACCCGTCACTGGCTGCCAACGCGTGAAGCGTGGATCAAACACTTCTTGCCAGAATGTCCACAATTTAGTTATAAGATTCAGTGCACCGATGGTTGACCAGGCAGCGCCAAGCTCATGGCCTAACACGTCAACAGTGGTAACAGCTGGCGCAACATGTCCCGCTCCGACTCAAGACAATGAATGTAAAGATTGCAGGGCTTGCTGGGATCCTGAAGTCAAGAATGTAGCATATGGCCAACATTAAATTTCGATAGATATACAAGCGGTCCACAATGAATGGTGCCGCGCCAATGGTTACCCGGTTAGAAGCTACAAGCCGAAGGCCTGCAAGCCACAAGCTCAAGCGCCAAGCTTCAAGCTTCAAGCAGCAAGCTTCAAGCCCCGAGCAGCAAGCATCAAGCTTCAAGCCGCAAGCGACAAGCTTCCTAATATTTTTTCCTTCATAAAGATACGCGAGACTAGAGGCGAGGGACTTTACGAGGATAAAACTATTCTTAGGATGCTTATAATGATAAGCAATTTGATGTGCAGACAGACTTACCTTGTTACGTTTACTCACCTTAAACTCAATTGTAAAATAGAACTGATTAGCGTTGTAACACAATGCATCTGGCACACCTAAACTACTTGTATTTTCTATTCTTGTGTAGATTATTTCTGGCGTTTTACTCTTAAAATATTTGTAAAACTTTGCCTCTGGTCCCATCAGTTTTCAACGTTATAACTTCTTTTTAACTTTACCCATTTTCCACGATGCACCTGTAGATATCTCAAAAACTATTCTATGTGACTCACGTGAACCAATGATATTATTTTCTAATAGACTCATAGATATAACATCAAAATACCCATCAGGAGAATGAAACTCACCGTCAGGTAATTTAACTTGCACACGTGCTTGTTGACAAACAGGTGATTTTAAGAACTTATTTAGTTGATCTGCTAGTAACTTTCCACTTATCATATGTTGACTTTTACGACAAGTAACG
>UEXL01000189.1_pt1 | contig 24300 bp, 46 predicted proteins | sample 1796671 | NCBI WGS metagenome assembly UEXL01 (sample SAMEA4772471, study PRJEB27181) | metagenome | reverse complement strand
TGGTCAAATCTAAATTTATATGGAGGTGTAAAATTTCAAGGAACAAATTCTGCTGGATCAGAAGGACAAATAATGGTACAAACAACTTGTGGAAGACTTAGATGGGAAGATCAGAAAGGAGTACCAGATTTGCAATTTGGTGAACTAATTATAGGATATGAAAACCCTAATCCAGGTCCTGGTGTTACTGTTCCAGCAGTTGGATCTTTTACTCCTGGAGCACTTGGAACAGGTAATAATAATGATGTTTTAACATCTGGAGGACCAAATGGTTTCCCTAGCTGGGCTCCCAATCCAGGAATTAATGGTAGTGGAACTCCATTTAGATTATCTGCATTTAATACTAGTAATACATTAATAGATTCTCTATTAGTTCAAGATGATAATCTTCCAATTGTAGATCCAAGTTTTGCTACTCAAACAATTACAAATTCTGGTAAGTGGATAAATACAGGTACAATGAAATTACTAGATGTACCTCAAGATGCTACACAAGAAAAGGTTCTTGTACTAGATACAAGTACAGGTCAAGTTAAATTTAGATTTGCAAATAGCATGGGTGTTCAAGGTAGTGGTACACTTAAAAGAGTACCTTTATGGTCTCCAGATGGAGCGAATATACAAAACTCACTATTAATACAAAGTGGTTTTGTTCAACCTCCTCCAATTATCCAGTGGCTGATCCTAATTTTACTAATCAAAACTTACTAATGATGGTAGTCTACAACAAACAAAAGAACTATATCTAGATAGTGTAGCACAAGATGACACACTTACTGAAGTATTAGTAAGACATCCAAGTGCTGCTAATGAAGTTAAATTTAGAGATGTTGCTACAATTGTTCCTCCTGTAGGGTTTGATACTCTTCCAATGAGTACTACAGCAGATTGGAATCAGACATTTTTAAATGCTTACATATCACTAGATGATACTACAGTAGCATATAGAAATATTCAAAGGTATGACTACACTAACTGATGGTCAGACAGGAGTTGTTATAGCAGAAAATGTAAAGCAAGGAACATTTCTAGCAGATAATGTAATAAGATTTCCTATTGGATGGGGTACTCCTGGTAATCTATATGATAGTAAAATAAGCTGGGCAGCAGGATTTGATAACGGTTATCCTACATCAACACTTAAATATGGTGAGTCACTTAAATTCAAATATCATAACTACGAGATCTCTGGAGGAGGCTTTACATATAAGTATGTGTTATACTGGGAAGCTTGTTGTAAATTACTTTCTTTAAATACATGCCCAACTGTTAGTAGTCAAAGCTATAATATGAATGAAGATTCAGCAGGTGTAAATGATACTGTTACTATGTAGATGATGGTTATGGAGGGTATACAGGAGTATATACAAAGTGCATTAGCTGACCCTGCAGCAGGGACATTAATTTTTAATTCAGGTACAGGCGTATGGTCATTTGTACCTGCTGCAAACTATAATGGAAGTACAACATTTACATTTACTTATAATGATGGTTACTGTGATAGTGCTCCAGGTGTAATTACTTTAAATGTTTTACCAGAGCTGAACCAGTATGGACTTCAACTGATCCAGTAACTGCAGGCACATATCCAGCCTTAACAGGTGGAGATGCTTGGACATATACCTGGACTACAAATGATCCAGATCATCCATGTAGTGCCTTAAATTATGTAATTACAGTAAATGCAAATAACGCCGGACCTGTAGAAATATATCCTACTCACCTAGGTCCTAGTAGTCCAGTTGGTTGGTTAACTTTTACTCCTGATAACCCTCATACCTGTACAGGAACTTTAGCAGGAACTTATCCAGTTACTGGTGGTAACTTTGAAGTTATAATGACTGTTAGAGATCCAGATGTTCCACCCAATTCAGATGCTCAAACTTTTGTTATTGGTGGATTAACAGTATCAAAAGATACATACTTTTGTTTCTATAGTGATACTTCAGGATCTATGAATAGCACCATTGAAGTTACAGCAGAAATGAGTAGTGTACCTGAAGTAGTATCTAAAGTACAGCTTGCTGCGGGCACTTCTATGGAATTGGCTAGGGGAACTCAAGCAGGAAGAGTTAATGATCCATTAGGATTAACAGATTCAGCCCATTTATGTGTTGTACCATGGATGTTTCAGGACCTGGAGTTCCTTCGGGTGTTACAGTAGCTCAAGTTAACCCCCCTTCTGGAGGGACGAGGATAATAATTTTAAGTGCTAATGTTAGTTCACAGCCAGGTGATATTATAACATTTACTTTAGATGATAATGCAAAAGAAATAGACTACCTCAATACTACTAACTTTAGAAACTTACTTCAAGATTTCTATGCAACGGGTCAAACATATGCTCAAGAAACAGCAGCCGGTGTACCTCATAATCCAGTAACTAATGGTCAAAATGATTATGATAGTCATTTATATTGGTTCCACAGTGGTCAAGAAAGACCACTTGGTTATTTAGGTTTCCGAGAACAAGGTGGTGCTCTTGTAGCATCAATAGGTCCAGGAACCTATCCTAATCCTTTTTTTCCAAGTGCAAAAATATTGTTGTAATGGCATGGGCTGATGAATCAGGTGCTTCTTCAGCAGGTGGGGGTCTTACCTATAATGCCAGTCCTGGTGAAGGTGGTGCTGGTTCTTGGAATAATAGACAAAGCACTGAAAATGCTGCATTAGTTGATGATATACAAAAAACAAATGATTTTATTCTTGTACTAGAAAACCAAGCTACAATAGCAGGAGTCTCTTCATCAGAAATATATAGAGGTATAGCCTTTAGGGTATCAAGAGTGACAGGGAGTCCTGTAAATAATGACTTAGAAGAAATAATGGGTCCAGGTGGTTTTGCTCAAACAGGAGGACGTACTTCTCCAACTCCTCCAGGAACAACACCTTTTGCCTTTCCACCAGAAGCAACAGCGTATAATGAAACTACAGACAGTTTAAAATTTTATTCAAACGGAGCACCAAAAAGAATAACTTATGTTGGTAATGTAACACCTGGTAGTACTGAAGCTTATTACTACGGTCTTGTAAAAACAGAGCTAATAGCTATAGGGTTTAATGTATAATAATTAAAAATAAAATAAAATGGGAGTACAATTTAACACATCAGAATCATCTAGTCTAAACTCAGACTATCCTAAAAGCATGGCAGTTCCAAATCAATATGGATTTGGTGGACTATCAGCTCATAAAGTAATTTCAGCAGCATCAACTAATTTAGATTTTATTAAAAAAGGTGGAGGTAGTGTATATGCTATTAACCTTCATAATAATACTAGTTCTGACATGTTTGTAAGATTATTTGATAAAGCTAGTGCTCCAGTTAATGCAGATATACCTGCAGCAATCTTTTGTATAGCAGCAGATTCTTATCTAGATGTATCTTTACCAATTGGTATTGCATTTAAATTAGGAATAGGTATGAATTTAACTACAGGATCTGCCAACGGTAACGCTTCTGCAGTAGGAGCAGGTGATGTTGTTGGAAATATATTTTGGAAATAAATAAATTATGAGTAATAAAACAAATAAAGTATTAGGTAATGTAGAGCCAGGTATAAAAAGAGAATCTGGTTCTGTTGTAAAGTATTCAGAAGGTGGAGGTAAAGGAGGCTTTAGACCTAACCCTGATTCTACAGTACTAGGTACTATGAATTCAATTATCAAAGAAGGATATAATAAGAAATAAAAAGGAGCAAAACATTTAATATTAAGGTATCTTACACCTATAAAATTATTGGGATTATTCCCGCTCCTCCTTATCCCTTATCATATTTAAAAGCCTGTATCTCTATTTTTATGTAGATGAGTTACTTCAGTTACCATACCTTGTTTTTTTCCTGCTTCTTTAGCACTTCCTTTATTATCCGCCATTATTATCATCCATTTAGTATGACGAGCAGGATCTTCTGTTAACATCTTATTCCAAGGTATATAGTATATATTCCAGTATATCATGATTTTTCTATTTCTTTTTGTAAGTTAGCTAATGCTCTCCACGCTACTTTAGCAGAGTGACGTATACCATCCGAGTCAATTTTACCAGCATCAATAAGATGTCTAGACAAAGCATCTAGTTCATCAGTTGACTTATTACGATCCCAGTGTAAAGGTTTATCAGGATGATGTTGTTTATTCCCAGCTAACGATACTCTTGCCACTTCCATGATTGCATCAGGAAAATATTTTAATACTCCAGTATATACAGGTGTTTCTTTTCTTTCTTTAGAATTCATTTGTCTTTATTTTTTTTGTAGTCTATGATAAAACCAACTAATACGATTAGATTTAACCCCATGCTAGCTAGTATTTCATGTATGTCTTGATATATGTTTACGCTTAGATGTATATGTCCAACGATCCAGAACGGTATGGCCATCTGTTGACTGTACCAGATCAGAGCAAACTCAATAAATTTTTTCATGTGTTACTAAATCTTTACAGGTATTAATTTGTTTTAAATATTACAAGGGAGGACAATAGTATTAACTTATTGTTGGCTTATGCCTTTATGCCCTCCCCGTAATAACTTGTTTTATATGAGAGAGCAGGGCCCAAGAATGCAAAAACTCAGACCCTGATTGGTTTCTCCCTATTTATCCATTTGATCTGTCAAAGCAAACCATAAGAGGAATAGAAATAAAAAAAATAATAACATGTCCTCTAGCATACTCTATGATATATCAAATGTAAATTTATCTTGCTCTACTAAATCCACATCAATGCTAAGTTGACCCATATCCACATACTCTGCAGGCTTTTCAAACATAGGTTTAGTTGCAGGTGATCCTAATAACTCAACAGTTATAAAGTCATGAAAGTTCTGCTGATCATTGACCCAGTCCCGTGGATGTGCTTTCTTTAATGCATGTGTTATATGATTATAAAAGGCCCATCCTGACTCTTTACCTACTGAATAGTTATAAGAAGGCTTGATTAGTTCTTGTTTAACACAAGATAACTGTTGTGAATCAAGTAGTTCTTCTTCAATAAATAAACGGCCAGCTAGTTCAGCTGCTTCTTTTGATGTTACTATAACATTCTTAAGCGCTTCTTTATCTTTTATTAATCTCTTGTAATACTTCTCTGCTGACTTCATCTGATCACTCATGTGAACATGTATATCATGTGAGGCAGACCATCTATGTTTTCTTTTATAGTTCATCATGTCTCCGGCTATCATACCATTGTTACAAACTGCAACATAGGCCCCAATTGCTGAAGCAAAGCTTTTTGTTTTATCATATGAATTAGTCCAAGCAAACATCATCCCAAGTTCCTTTTCCATTATAATGTCTCCATCTGTTGGATTAGTTGGGTATATATGATATACTCCTTGAGCTATGTTAGCGTTCTTACTGGATCTATACATCTCTCTAGAGACCATAAATCCACTATCTGATAATAATTTATATGTGTTTTCTATCACTTCTCCATGTGATATAACTGTATAAGACTCACCGTGGTTAGGTAAGGGTGCATTTTCTAAATGCCATCTTGTTGTTTCTTTTGGTTTTTTGTATCCCATAATTGTTTTAAACTTTTAAAGTGTAAATATAATAAATTATTCTGAGTCAGGCAAAGGTTCTTCAATTATTTCTACCTTATACCAGCCCGGAATGTTATATTGATTTCCTTCTCTATCTGTACAAATAGAAAAAAGACCATCATTTGCTTCAAACATTAAAGGCTCATCATCTAATAGATTCATTGCCTCAGGTTTTTTACCTATGTAGTGCTTTCTTATAATTAATTTTAATTTAGTTCCTTTCTTAACTTCATTTAAATTCATATAAGTCATATTTAAGTGTTAACTCTTCTCCAGGTAGTATGTCTCTGATAGTTATGATCATCATGGTTCCTGTTTCTATGTCTCTTGATTCAGCACTACCAATCTTTCTTAAGTTAGGTGTGTCACTGTGGTTTATAAACCCACCTAGAGGTGTTCTAATATAATCATTTTCAAAATTTGTGTTCTTTATATGTGATATGCCTAGGACCGTACCCTTACTAATAGATTCAGTAGAATGCAATCCAAGGCCATGGAGAAGGGACTCTTTAATAGTAGTCCCTTCAGGCAATGGTCTATAGGTCATTTTAAAATAGTTTTAATTGATTAGTGGAGACTGTCAAGATACTATTGATCTCAGTCTCAATTGCTTGCATATAGTATGCTTTATTAATATTATAGTTTTCCCATTTAGGCTCTACCTTTAATACGTTAAAGATAGTTTGGACCCATCTGCCAGACTCCAGTTGTATCTCTCTGTTGTCTTTCTTATTTACTTTGATGATCTTTACGCCATCATTAGAGATAAAGTATCTATTTATCTTTTGTAATTTATCTTCAGCAAATGCACCGTCTTTGATATATCTGGCTACTTGTTCCCAATCACCTTTAGATTTACCACCTATGCAGTAATCTAGAATGTTTTTGTTTTCTTCTAGATAGTCCTCAGGTAATACATTGTTAACAAAGTATTGATATATAGCTTTTGGTATAACTAATTTAGATTTATTCTTATGCAACTGTAAATTATGAAAATCAAAACGTCCCTTTAATTTAACAGGAGCAAAGCTAAACTTATCATTCTCTACCTTAAAAAGATAATGAGGCTGACTTTGTTTAACTTCTCTCCATTTAGTGATATCCACGTCTATAAAGTTATTCACACCTATATAATTGTTGACATCAGCTAATACTAGTTTCTGATATTCATCATGTTCTAGATTAAGATTTGTTTTTTCTTCCCATTCTTTACAAATACCCATATAATCATCTACGTATTCCCTTGGTATTAAGGTTTCTACACCATCTGTATTCTGTAATAAAGCTACAGCACCAGGTATTCTTTCCATAATCTGCTCATAAAGCATCATCAGCGTTAGCTGGCCATTAATAGTAATACGTAAACATAACTCAGGATCATAAAAGAAACTCTTTTCATCATTACTTAGACCAAAGGTTGAGTTAAGTATAATCTTATATACATAGTTCATAGGATTACTCTTAGGTATCTTCTTCCTTTCAGTAAAGAACCACTCATACTGATCACAAAACTCTTTCTTTGGAAAGTGTGCAGGAGCAAACTGATTCTTAATTGCTAGATTAGGGTAAAAACTTGTTACGTCAGAAGACATTATAACCATATCATCTGTAGATTCATATACTCCTTTGCTAGCAGCACCGTGTACACCACCTAAGCCAAAGTGTGTTTTAACATTTTTATAGTTTACACTATATTTAAAACTACCTTTAAGCTTCTCTCCCTTTACTTCAATAGATTTAAACCTATCAAGTAACATATTAAACTCTGGAGATGTGAATGAGATGTATGGTAATATTATATCTTTTACTTTTACAATATCACGATAAGTCTTCATGTTTCTAAGATCTCTCTTAGGTATATTTAACATGCGTGTTAAGAAATAACCAAAGACTTCTTTACTAATTCTTGGTTCTGATGCACTGAACATATTAATACCATAAGTATTAGTTAGTTCTTTCCTTAGTCTTATCAAATCAGTAGACCTATTAAATATTTCTTTAGTAGATCTTACATCATTAATGCAATACTCTAGAATAGTGTCTAGATCTTCTTGGTTATCTATCTTAGATGTATGATGTATAGGCATGTCTAGGATATTCTCCCAGTCCATACTATATTGTATCCATTTAAGACTTGAACGCTTAGCCGGGTTATCCCAATGATGTAACTTAAATAGATCTATTTGACCTATTACCATTTTCCATTGAGGATAATCACTGAAATCTCTATTATTACTCTTCTCAATTGTTCTCTGTGCGTATTTATATATAGCATAAGCTACATCATTACCATCTAAGTTCTCCCAACCTCTGTAGTTATCTAAGATGTAGTGTGTGTAACTTGAGCATCAAATCCCAAACCATTGTATGATATATGCCATTCTTTATTCTGTATGTTTTGTTCTAAAAATTTTATAAACTCTGGTAGATCATTTCTTAGCCTGCATATTACAAAGACCTCTGTCTTATTAGTTTTGTAATCTTCAAATACGGCAGTGAAACAATCAAATAGAGTTTCATAATCCATTACCCAATGATTTTTCATATATGTTTTGATTTATATTTTCCCATAACTCCGTTATGTTTTCTAGGATTACCATATTTCTTGGTCCTCTTATCTATACGTGTATACTTTTTCTTTTCAGGAGCCCTGAGAGCTCCCGCCATGCCTTCTCCAACCTGCATGATGTATGTATTATATTCTTTCATATTGCATTTTTATTTAATAGAGCCAAAAAAAGCCCAAATCAATGAGCTTTTCTTTTTTTAGTCAATAAGGATATTACTCACTCAACACTATTGACCAGGTAATATAATTTTAGAAGGTTCAGTTTTTTTTTCAAGTCTACAAAGAATTCTTCAACTGAAAAGTTTTCTGCATTGACAGCAAACATATGAATAAATGTTTCAATATCTGCCCTATCACTTAAATAAAACTCAGAGAATGTATCAACTAGTCTTCTCTCTTCTTTATGTGTTTTTCCTGTTTGTGGATTAGGTTTCTTGAGCCTTTGCGGTTGTCCATCATCATCTAGCTTTGGAACCATATGATATGATTGCTTCATTACTTTACTGATGACTGCTAAGATGCCTGACGCAGGGTCAAACATAGCTTCTGTATAAGGTGAGTCCATACTCACTGGGATTAATGTAAATGATTTAGCATTTCTAAATGTAGAATTTACTAACATCATATTTTGTCCTATTTGTGCCATATTATATATTATTTAGATGTCAAATATATGGAACTTTCTTTTAATAATTGAGTCAAAATAACATTATTATCAATTAATATTTCCTTTTTCCATGTTTGGTGCAGAACAGACTTCATAAACATCTTCTAGTAGTTTAATGTTTACATTTAAATCTTTAGCATATGCTTCATGAACTTCATCTGGCTGCAGAAACCCTTGTATATATTGTATTTGTTCTTCATCAGCCGTTTCAAAGAATTCAAGTATTGAGATCTTTGCATTGATTGAGTATTGAGAATACTTACCTTTTATAAAATTCTTATAGTCATGAGAATATTTGTCAAAGTTGAATATAAACATTTGTCTATCTTCATCTAATGATATATGGTCTCTGAATAATGGGTGTGCTATTAGGTGTCTATTTGCAAACTTTTTAAAATCAGAAGTAAGTTTACATTTATATACACATAATAACATCATATCATCAGTAGAGTATACATCTTCCCAAGCACAATAGGTTTCCCTAGGTACGTACTTTATACCCCTACCTAAAGCTAGGAGAGGATATAGAAAGACTTTACTCTTCTGAAAATATTCTGTGTATACATTGCCCATACTATAATTTAATCTTATTTGTTAAGAATTCAATAGGTAATGAGTAATTTCTACTGTTATAATGGAATTTTGCAGTGTTTATTGCACCTCCAAGACCATCCGCCCCAGTCATTTACTGTGTTATTTGATACATCAAATACATAAACCTGATCATATTTATCTATTACAATAAACTTAAAATCTATATTATATTCATTTCTTTTATCACCCAATGTATCATATACAAGTTTCATATAAATAGCAGCTTGAAGCCAATAATTATAAAAGTCTACTGTGTCTTTAAACTCAGAGACTGTCTTGCCGGTTGTTTTAAGATCACATATAACAACCTCCTTTTTATCTGTATCTACTGAATAATAATCTATGTAGCCATGTAGGCCAAAATCACAATCAATTAGTTCAGACTTAAGATACTTCTCACTAAATGTTTCAACAGGATCTAAATCAAAGTCTGTTTTTACTTCACTAAACAAAGACATCACATCTTTATTCTGCTTTAGTACTTCTACTCTTTCTTTACATCTTGATAAAGTATCCTGGTCAACAACATCTACATTACTATTACCTAAGAATTTCCAGTATGGTTCATTATCTGCAGTTCTAATCTTAGAAAGTCTTGACTCATCAGCTTTTAAGGACTGATATAGGTTTAGATTCTTAAGTGAATCTAAAATTATAAAGTCTTCACAACTTGCTAGCGTTTCTGCATCAGTATGTAGAGACATGTCTTTTAATACTTTTCTAATGTTATCACTTGGGCTCTTACCTGGAACAACGCTGAACTTTTTATCAACGTTCTCTGCTTCAAATAGCAGGCAGTGTATAAGCTTTCCTTCAATCAGATGTTTATCTGTTCTAACCTCACGGTCAAATAATATATAATCTTTATAGAATAAAGAGGGTGAAAATAATAATTTATTTAAAGAAGAGTAGCTAAAGCAAAAATCTTTATTTGCATAGAACTGCTCTTCCTTTTCAGTATTTGTTATAAACATATGTTTTCTATTATTGATTCCTTAAATGGATTTTTAATTTTTATATCTTCAAGAGATATTTCAAATGCTGAGTGTTCTTGGTTTATGCCTGCAGATGTTATAACTTTATCAAAGATCTTTTTCTTTATAGTCTCTGTAGCAAATTCAGTTAAGTAACCTTCATTATATAAATATTTAACTATCTGTATGATAATTACCATTACTCTCATTTCCATAGGTTGACATATCACTAAACCTATTCCTTAAAGTTTTAACATTAACTGTATTCCAGTTGTTTGTTGATTTACACCACTCAAAGCAATAATAATATAATAAGGCCACTACATCAAAAGAAGCTTCAATATTACAATTAGCTAAACTTTCTAAAGCAATTGTTCTATTTTGTATATCTGTACTTGATATCATCTTTTTCAACTGTGGATAATCATCTTTACTAATTATAGCTAGGCCTGCAGAACATATCTTAGCTATGTCTCTATCAAGAACAACCATCTTACCCTTTATAAGTTCATTGTATGTATCAATATCCTCAGTCTTTTTAATTACATAAGTCTTATGATATGGGCCTTCAAGTTCTTTTTTCATTGCATGTACAACTTCTTCTAAAGTTTTACCCTTAGTTGCTTGATTTGAATTCCAATCATCTTTAGAAGCACGAATGTCAAATACAGCAGTTGAATGTGAATTTTGTAATATCTCACCAACTTCTTTCTTTGCATCATCAGATAGAAGATCTCTTTTAACTAGCTCTTTACATATCTCATAAAAATTACTTTTGTTAAATGATTTATTCCAGCTACTATGTGCTAGCTTATTAAAGAACTTTAAAGATACAATTTGTATATCAGATTTTTCTACATCTCTTATTACTTTAACATTATACTTTTCTTTTAATAAATCTACCTTTAGTCTAGGTAAATTTAATTTAGGATATCTGTATAGTTTTTTATCAGTAATATCAAAATCATCTGGTAACTTGTGTATACCTAAGAATTCTAGGTCTTCATGTGATATTTGCCAGCCTGCACCATTTAATAAAAATATACCATCTTCATTACATACTACACCATCTTTTTGTAATTGCCCACTAGACCAGTACTTTGTATCTGTTCTAAAATTAATTATATAGTTTTGATTTTCTTTCATTTTATAAATATTTTAAGTATTCTTTTTTTACAGCCACTCTAAATGTATAAAGGTCTCTGTTATGTATAGTGATCTCTTTTCTAACTATTGGTTCTAAGTGTTTAAAACTCTTTCTATCTAAGAGATCATTTTGCTCTAGCCAAAGTATCATATCTTGTGCACTCTTACGGCTAAATTGACGTAGTTTAGATTCATCTATCCAAAACCATAAGTCTTTATCTCTATTAAAGTCATGGTATAAATTTCCACATTGTGTAGCTAGCTCCCACAGTAGATGATAGTTAGTTTTATAATCTATACTAGGTATAATTTTAGCTGCTAAACCTTTATCATCTGTCCAATGATTAGTATTTAATTGAGACTTAAGATCCTTTAATAATTGCTCATCTAAAGTAATCATATTTGCTGAACTACGCAAGATAGTTTCAGTATCTATTACACTTAAATCAGTTGTTTCAATAAGATGAGCTATGTTCATAGCCATACCTGTTATCATCCAACTATCATATAAACTATCAAGTTCTACATCTAATTTGTAATAGCTAATTCTCTCAAGAATTTTATCTGTAATTATTGCAAGACAGTTTAAATTTTGTATCTGTGTATTCAATACATTAGTAACCTGACTAGATCCGCCAGTAAGTTCATAGTTCCATAACTTAGTTAACATAAGTGTAGAACCAATACCATTACCATTTTGTAAACTATCAGCTATAGCATCATGACCCACAATTAAATCTGCTTTCTCATAATCATTAGTTACAGTTATACTATGCTCTTTAAGAGCTGCTTTTAATCTATCTTGTGATACCTTACACTTAGGTAATATAAAAGCTTTCTTTTTATTTCTAAAAGTTTGTGCGTCCTCTGTAGGGACGGTTAATATACTGTGTATTTTCTCATATGTTGTTTGGTCTTGAGTACATAATACTTCTTCAAACTCATTACCAACTAGGATCCCGTATTTAGGATCACTAGTTAGGTCAAAGTGTGTCAAAGCATCAGCATCATAAACCTGGTATACTGATTTGTTTGCCATTTTATTTGATTGTCATTTTAATTATTTCTGGATTCATCATCATCTTATTAAACTTCTGTTTATTACCGCTGAAGATTGTTCTAACTATCAGATACTTAAGGTCATTAGTAAAGTAATCTTTTGTACATAATGTTATAAGTCTCTCAGTAATCTTTTGATTTATTGTATTTTCTTTTGAATATACAACTGCATAGTTAGCAAGTCTTGTAGATAATGTAGATGCAATATCTGCACGGTAGCTATCATCTTTACCAATACAAGATCTAAGCTCACCAAGAATATACTGCTCATTATCATGAGTCAATAAATCTTTAGGTGTTACTAGCTTATCAAGCTTGTTATTAATAAAGGTTGTAAACATAGAAGCAAATGCATCACCTACACTACCTTCACCAATCATTTGAATTGTACTTAAGTTATCTTCAAAATTGTCAAAGCTAGATATAGCATTAAAGAACGTTGTGATAGATCTTGCATTAGTCTCTTGTGTTACTAACTCTGGATGAAGCAATAAGAAGTTAATACATCTTGTGTCAATACCTGCTTCTTCTGCCCACTTTGCCCATACATTTACATCAAACTTTAGGTTTGCAGTAATATATCTAGTCTTCTGCGCACTGTCTACACTATTAACCATGTAGTCTCCATTGTCTGGATTTGCTGTCAATATGATATGCCAGTCCTTTGGTAGTGTCCATGAGATATAAGTCTGACGGTCTATCAATTCCATAACTGCTTGAATGAATCTTGTATCTGCACGGTTCCAGTCATCTAATAATAAGATACCACCTGCTTTTGCATCAGCAATCCATTCAGGAGCACAATAAGACATTCTATTCTTACCGGTCATCTTGTATCCATTCTTTAGATACTCTTGTACTGCTAACTCATCAACCCACATGCCTACTTTTTTTAGTAACTTGAGAGTTTAGATTAGCCAAGCTAGCACCTGCTGCTCTTTGTGTTGCAGTTACCATGTTTATATTATTGTTATTTGATTTTACTATCTTTTCTTTATACATCTGAAATTGACGTACTGGAAAACCAACTAGATCACCAAGCTCTTCTATCTGAGCCAAGTTTAACTTAACAAAATTTTAAATCATTCTCTGATGCTAGCTCTACAATACTTGAAGTTTTACCAATACCTGATTCACCTACTACCTCTACTGATACAGGATTCTTACCTTCCTTCTGTAGAAATCTATTGTTAGTTATTATGTGATTTACAAATCCTTTTAGTTCTGTTACATTTAAATTTACTTGTGCCATTTTATTTTATTAATTAAATTTTATTACTTTTCCTGGTAACTCATCATTCATCTGAGATATACTACTCAAACACCATAAGGTATTCTTTGGACAATCTTCAGGCGGATATGCTTCACCATCTGTTAAATATATAAGAGCTGTATACTGCCCTTTCTTTTCATTATAGTGGTCAATAACTGGTTGGAAACTTGTTCCACCACGACCATGTATCTCCCAATCTCTATTAGGACTAAACTGTTTTACGCTAGCCAGCTTGGTATCACACTGTGCAACTGTAATCTTATGACCTGTCTTATGCATATGTGTTAGCTCACCAAAGAATTCAGTTAGTTCTTCATTGTTAACTGAACCACTAGTATCTACACCAACAAGTATATGATTCTTAAACTTAATCTTAAGGCCTGGATTAGCAGCATAACGTTTGTTATACTTACGTCTTAGCTTCTTAGTATATACTACACTAGAGTTACCTACAAATCTTCTTAAGTAACCTTTCCAATCAAACTTAGCAGGCTCAACATGTGTAAGTCTACGTATAGTATCAGCTAGTTCTCCTGGAACAGTACCGTGTCTCTTTAGGGTTTGTTCTGCAGATTCTTTTAACTGATGCTCAATTTGTTTTTGAACTAGTTTCTTATCAGCTTCAGATAAATCATTAAAGTCTTCCCATGTGGAATGACAGTGAGGTGTAGTTCCATCCATTTTACTCATCAATGAATCTAATGTAGGAGATGTACCATCTTTTTGAGCTTGTTCTAATAGCTCATAGTATTTATCTGTACCCGCTTTACTTGGAAGATTTAACTCTGGAAAACTTGATAATAATAAACCGCCCTCTGGTAGTTTACTTTCCAATATGTATTGGTTGATCTCCAAATCTGCAGCTATATTAAATAACTTCTTATCTGAATAAAGATCTCTGGTAATTAAATGACCAAATGCAATATGCAATAGCTCATGTTTTATAAGACCATATCTATGATCTTCTTTAAGCTCTGTATAGAACTCAGGGTTTATAGTCAATTGCATACCAATACCATGTTTACTTACACCAGCAGTAGGTATTTGTAAACTGTACTTCTTATTGATACCAATTAAAAAGAGCCCGTAAAAGGGCTCATCAAATATTAATGTCTTGGTTGTTCTAGCAACCTGATCTTGTATGTTAATCATAATCTTTCATTTTTCTTAATATATCTATATATACTTTATCTGCGTTTCTCTCTTCTAATTTTTTATATATTCTTGATAACTTTAGTGAACCTAATTTAATACCATAATTAATAGCTATACAAAACTTTACTCTAGCATCAAACATTAATGCTTTGCACATTAATGTATCTAATATATCTTTATCAGCATAGTCTGAATTGTTATAGACTACACATCCTAAAGCACGATCATCTGGTAGGCCTTGAAGCATTTGTTTTATTCTAAAAAAAATTCTTCAACTGAAATCTTCTTCTTCATCTAAAATTAGTTCTATCCATACACCGGGGTTATCTTTATCATATGTATATTGTTCAAAGCCAGGAATTATAAACTCTGCATTATCATCTTCAATCCATCCATATTTAACCATATCATCTTGCACTGTCTGTGCAGGATTTATATAGTCAAACTTATGACGACTGCCTCTGATAAATAGAAAAGATATTTTTACTGGTAACTTTATCTTTTCTAATTCTTGTTTAAAGTCTTCTGCATATTCTAAATATATATCTTTAGTAGCTTTTCTATAATTCATTACAGCTTTGCTAGCAATAAAGTATTTACCTGTCCAACGTCTCCCGTTTTTACTAGAAGGTACATTGCCTGGTATCCACCATCTTATTTTTCTCATATTATTTATTTATTACTTTTTTTAGTATTGGTTGTATAATAGAGTGTACATAGTCAAGACCGTTTTCTTTCATACCATCAGAAATATCTTTGGCGGTAGGAAATATTAGACCATCTAGTTTATACATGTCTCCATACTTCATGATAGCAGCTTTACCTGCATCATCATTGTCAAAAAGTGTTATTACTTTTTTATACTTCTTCTTAAGATATTCTATTACGTGTGGTTTAATCATAGTATTCTCTGAGTCAGGGGGCTATAACCTCTATATTGTAGCCAATGCTAGCTAAGCACATTGCATCTTTAAGAGATGAGCAGATTACTAAATATGGTTTATCATATCTAAGCTGATCATAACCTTGTAGATGCGGGTTAATCTTGTGAAACTTGTGTTTACTATGAGGTTGATATAACTTATACGCCTTACCATGTTTATCATAGTATCCGTACATATACTTACCCTCTATCTTAAGTGACTTGACTTTAAAGTTCTCTTCTTTAACTAAGTTATAATACTCAATTGGCCTAACATTAAACTTATCTAACATAGTTTTACCTATATTAAAGTCTAACCAAAACCCGCTGTCATCAGTTGTCCATTCTCTATTTTTAATAAAGTCAACTTCCCACTTAGCTACGGGCTTGAAGGTCTGTGTTTTATAATCTGAGCTCTTTACATATTGATTGTAGTCATTTATTATTTTCATTGATGCTTTAGGAAAATCTATATCAAACATATGTTTAACTAGATCAACCTTATTGCCACTCTTACCGGTTGAGAAGTCCTTAAATTTATATTGCATTATTGATTTGTCAACATAAATACAAAAACTAGGAGTATTCTCATTAGGATTAAAGATAGACTTAATCTTTACATCCTGTCCTGTTAAGGTTTCTGGTAGAGATAAATAATATTGGAACACCCAATAGCTTGGAACATCAGCAGGTTGTAATACTAAGTTCTTAGTGCTAATCATATTATTATTATTAATGTAAATTAAGGGATGTACAATGTACACCCCTATCATTACTCTTATCTATAAATCAAAGTCATCTCCTTTTGCTTTAGCTGGCTCAAAGCTAGCAGCTGCTGCAGACTCTTTCTTAATTAATGGTCTAAAATGCTGTGTGTTTGTTTTATCAAACGTTAGTATTCTAGAGTTCTCTGTTTCTAAAGCTTCTAGAGGTACACCTTCCTTATTCATCTTTGGTAAAAATAAATCATTATTTACATAACCTTCTTTGTTTTCCCACTCACGTGCACCTAAGCATGCGTTGATGTATCCAGTTTCTGAGCATACTTTTGCAGCCTTTATCATAAAGTCTTCAATTGTATTAGCCTCTATTGCATCTAGCTCATTTCTTTTGCCTACAACTTCAGATAAAAACACCATAGCTTTTAGAACTTCTGTGTCTCTTTTGATTTCATTACCATTATTTAATGTAGCATCTTTATAAGGATAAGGAGAGAATCTAACTCTACCTACCTGACCAGCATAACGGTCTCCATTAGGGTTATTCATATCTTTTAAGAACCCATTGAATTCTCCAGTTACTGGTTCACCTTCTACGTGTAACATAATATTGAATGCATCTGCATCATAAGGCGTTTGATCAAAAGTAATTGAATTGATTTTTAACTTGTGATTACCTGTTCCAATTACTGGTTTGATTGTGCCTGATCCAACAGACATGTCTTTAGTACTTAACATAATTTTTCTTTTTAATTAATTTATTATTACTCTTCATATTTTTGTATGCATTCTTTTACATACTTCAGGTCATTAGGGATAAACATATCCTCAAACATACCCATTGGTGATTTACATGTGTTCTCTCCATTGTTTTGAGTTTCAAAACCATATTCAAGTACACCATCATCATTTTTATTTACTTTTCCAAATAGAACAATTGAAAATAGACCCTCCAAAGTTAAAGTATTATCTATCATTTTACCAATAGTTTTAGCTTTGATTTTTCTATTTCCATTTATATCTGTAGAATCTTCTGAATGTGTCAGAAATATAACAGTAAGGTCATCTCTTAAGTCTTTAGGCATCTTAGCCACCATTGCTAAGTTGGCTGCTATCTGTGTAAACTTATCATAACCTTTCTCATTAGCTCTATCAAAGTATTCAAAGGAGCTCATATATTGCCAGTCATCAACTACTAGAGTTTTGATGTGTGACATTTTTTCATCAACATGTTTTATAGCCTTAATAATACCAGCCGCTGATGCTGCTGATGTTATATTACCTTTAGGATTATCTTTACTTATCTGAGTATACTTACTCTTATAACCCTTGAAAGGTAGAGGTTTATTTGCTATGTTTATTATGAAAGTCTCTTTAGGATCTAATGTCCTGATTGAGGTAGACTTTCCTGTACCTGAATCTGCAATTACTAATACGCTTTGTGCCATTTATTTTACTATTTTATTTATTACTTTGGTTAATGTTATTAATGTTTGATTAATTTCTTCTAGCTTTTCTATTAAAGGGTCTACCACTACATCATCAGGATTAGGTATACTAGGATTTGCAAAATCCAATATTGCTTTCTCTTCTTTCTGTGGTCCTCTACTAGTTACATCATTAAGCACCTTGAGTTCACTGACAGGTATTATATGCCTTTGAAATCCTGAACTAGATGTAATCATTTCATATTCATCTTTCCAGTGCGGGTTATACTTATGTAAATATAGAGTTCTCTTTGGATCTTCTGAGTTATAATCTATACTTACAAACTCAGTATATATGTCATACTCTTTCTCCAATTCACTTGGGAAGAAGCTAACATGTAGATCATCCTTACCAGATGGTCTATAAGCCATCTTAGGAATATATAGTGCATTAGGTTTGCTATTACTATCAAAGTAATCCTGATGCTCTTCTCTAAGTTTTGCAACTTTTTCTTTACGTTGTGCGGGTGTTAGTCCCATATCTTTATTATTTATATTTTTAGTATTTATCATCTGCGTTCTTGTTGTCCTGGTGTAGCCATCTCTTCTATTTGCATTTGTTCAAACTTTGCTCTGAAGAAACTCATCCTTGCATCACCATTCCTTGCTTTAAGAAAATGTAGAACCAACGTTCTATCATTCTCAATTATATATCTATCAGGTCCATAGTACCTAATCTTCTGCTTAGCCGGCCTGTTGATACCTATTAGCATATCTGCATGTTGCAGCATTGCATCTGAACCAAATATATCTGATTCAAGTATATAGTTACCATACTTACCATCTATAGCTCTGTCTGGATTATCTATGTTTCTATTAAGTTGAGACAAAGCAATAAATAAACAAGGATAATCTCTCTTACACTGTGTAAAGAACTCACCTAATTCAAACAGCATGTCTAATGTGCTATTCTGATATGGTGCTCTCTTAACTAACATTGTGTGATCAAGTGTAACCATTGTATTTATACCTTTATGTAGATTCATATATGCATCTATTTGTTCACGCATTTGGTTAACAGTCATAGGTGTACTAATAATATCTACAGGATGTTTAACTCTTTCCTTGGCATATTGATGACACTGATTAAGAGTATCAGTATTTAGTGTTGAACCAGCACTACATAATTCTTTATATGTCTTACCGGTTATAGAACTAAACTCTCTAATAGCTGAGGTTCTACCCACCATCTCAAACTGAAACTCTAGCACTCTAAATTTATCATTTGGATTTAAAGCAAATGATTCTCTTATTATTTGATCTTTGATTAGTGTCTTACCTGAACCAGGTCTACCACCAATTACAGTCAATGTGTTCCATTCTATACCATCAGTAGCTGCGTCATTAAACTTAGGCCACGGAGTATATATTGACTTCTCTTCACCAGTTGATCTGGCATACATATATTTAAGCGCCTCATTAAAGGCAGCATATTGTCCAACCCAAGATTCTTTTGTTTTCATACTACATTTTCTTTAAAATGATCACCCTCAGTGTTAACACCTTCTCTAATCATATCACAGTAATCAGCCAGTGTAGAGTGCTTTACTCTATGTTTATCCTGTTTACAGATAAAGTACTGACTTGTTTGCATATATAAGTATCCTGCATCTCTGTACTCATTTACGTACATTCTAGTAGCTTTAAGCACCTCATCCCAGGTATACTCATAAGTCTGGAATAACCACCTGAAAGCTTCTCCTAATGCTTTTACATTATTTCTTGCTGGTTTACCGCTTGGTAATTTCTTAGCTGGGAATATCTCTCTATATTTATTTATATTATCTACAAAGTTCTTACCCATAAGTTCTATATCTGTTTTCTTTTTTGCTTTAATAAAGTAATTATCAAGTCTAACACAGAATGCCTTAGCTTCTGCAGTCATAAGGTATACACCATTCTTATGTTGTAGAAACCCTATTGAAACCAGATGATTTTTATCTGATAGTCTAGTATCCTTTGGAGGTGTAGTTACACCATTCTTGATACCAAACATAAGGAGTACTTGATTAGGTGTGACGTTTTTTTTTAACATCACTTGGAATAAATCCCACATATTTTATTGGTTTTTGAGGTTATAAATATAAGTAATTTTACCAGTTTATACAAGCCTTTCCTTGCTTTTTCAAGCTCTATATTTACTTTATTAAACACATCTTTACAATCCCATTGTCCTCCTCTATATGCAGCTGAGGCCGGGTGTGAAACTTTATATAACTTTTGGTTTGAAAGGTATACTTGCCAGTCTTCTGCTTTCTTACCCATCATTATAACTGGTACATTTTTATGATGTCTGTTTAGTAACTCAAATAGATATATAGCAAATGGTTTCCATAAGTTTATGTGTGAACCTATTGAATTGATTTCACATGTGAATGCTGTATTAAGTAATAGCACGCCTTGGTTAGACCAACGTCTTAGGTCAACATCACCTTGCTCATCATTTAATGCTTTAAGTATATACTGTAAGGATTTTTCTGCTTTACCTTTCTTTGAGCAACTAAAAGCTATTCCGTCAGCTGACCCTAGTTGTGGATATGGATCTTGACCAATAACAATAACTTTAATTTCTTTGTATGGGCACTCTTTGAATGCATTAAATATGTCTTTAAACTTTGGTGTAAACCTTTTACCATTCTTGTACATGGTAACTAAACTGTTTAATATTATATCAAAGCTTAATCCATTTATAAAGGGAGCTAATGCAGGTGTCCAACCTGATTCCTCCAATGCGTTATTTATTCTTTCTCTTAAATTATTAATGTCTATTTCTAATTTTTTCATATATTATTGTATATTTGTTTAATAAATATAATTATTATGGAAGACAAGAAACAATCTATGCGTAAAATAGTTACTTATGACTTTAGTAAGGTCATTAAAAATATAGAAGTGTCTCCTGCTTTTATTCCTGGTTTACAAAATGTATACTATAGATACATTTCTGAATTTTATGATGATTATAATAAGATAGGTGAGTTAACTGAGAAGTTTAATAATATTATTACTGGTAAACTTAAGGGTAAAGACGCATCTCTATCACCTATAGAGCATGAACTGTATACTGTATACTCTTTAACACATTTACTTAAATCTTTTGCCAAACAACAGAACTTAGAAATTGAACAAGAGCTACCTGTTGATGATGAGAAGCTAGCTGAATTGGCTGAAATAGCTAAGACTAAAGAAACTGCTGGTGAAGGTCTGGCCTTCTTAGCACAAGAGATAGCCAAGCTATCTTAACTGCATATTATTAAAGTCTCCTATTTCTACACAAGCTTGTATAGCTAAGTTTAGTTCTTCTTTATCACAGTCCCAAAGGATTTACAATACTCAACATTATTTTTATTAAAACATAGGCCAGCTTTACGCTTAACTTGTAGTTTTATCTCTTCAAATGTGTATCCTATCTCATTTGCAATCTCTCTTATCATGACATGTAACCTGGCCAATTGAGGATTACTACCTTTGCCATCTTGAACTCCAATAAATAATTCTATCTTAGCGCCCTCTGGCTGCTTCTTAAAGAAATTATTATATTTATTTTCAAAGGCTTTTATAGGGAAGTGTAACTTACCTTCCTTGATTGTTGCTTTTATAAACAGTTGATCTTTCATACAAATTGATTTACCATAATTAATATTCCCAATAGGAGTATGCAAACCATTATAGTCAAAGCAGCAAATTTCTCTGTTGCTTCTACTCTATATTGAGATCTACCTTGTCTATATTTAATATCTTGATCAGTTACGCTTCCTTGCATATCCTGCATATCTTTTTCTATTTCTTCACTCATATGTTTTTAGTATTTGTTCTTCTATATCTTCTATACATATTATATCTAGTGCCCAAAATAAATTTGGGAGTATGTCAACCACCACACTATTTTTATTAGCGTCAGGTAAAGATACAAAAATGTTTGTAATTTCTACACTAGGAGCATGACCTGGCGTACCTGGATCACCATTATCTAGTGTCCAAACCATGTCTTCTCCTTTGTTATAAGTATAATGCACTTCAGCCTGTAAAGTATTATTAGAATCTAGTTCTATATCATAGCTATATGTGCTCATTATTTAAATCTTAATACGTTATTATCTACTATAACAAACTCCTGTCCACAATCTAAGCAGCCAGCTTCTGTTTCATTACGTACCATACTATGTATTTTATTTTTTCCAAAACAGTTAGGACAAACGTGATCCATGTCTGGAACTAATTCTTCACATGTTACACGTGCCATGTCTTGTATCATTGCATCATGATCACCCTGGTATTTCTCTTCCATTTGGGCCATAAATATTTCTTTCATTCTTCCCATAGTTATAGTTTTTTAAAACAAGTTCTCTTGTGCTCAAGCATCTTGCTTACTGTTAGTTTATTAATTTTATTTATGAATCTTATCTTGCCTGTTCTTTTACCTAGATCATATGCTAATCTGCATAGTATTATTTGAGCTGCTGTTATTAGTACGTATATTATTTCCATTGATTATCTTTTTAAGGGGTTATAGTATTTAATTTTATTCTGATCAAAACCTTTTAGTGCTGACTTGACCCATGATTCATCCTGTGTACCTTTGTAACACAATATGTGACATGTTGCTGTCTCAGTAGGATTTAGTCTTAATAACCTACCTATACGCTGTGCTGTTTTCTTTTCATTACCATATGCATGCATAATAATACCTTGTTTAAGGTTCTTTATTGTGACACCTTCTGATAATTGTAACACACAGGATAGCTGATCAATTCTTCCATCAATAAACATCTCCAGGTTATCTTCTGATTTCTTATTAGTAGAGTGATAACTATACTTACATATTCTATCTGCTTGTTTCTGAGTGTTAGCAAATATAATACACTTAGATCCTAAGTTCTTAAGTAATGATTTAGTATAGTCTTCTTTAGTTGTATATTCCATTAGCGCTCTCATCCTCATTATAGCAGCAAATTGCTTTTGCTTTGGAGTCTGGGCTTCAGCAACTCTATTGGTAACATAACCATAGTCTTTGAGTTCATTAGTCCACCATGTACCGCCTGTTGTTTTATTAGTCTTCTTTAATGTTGGTAGCTTGGAGAGCTCTAGCTCATGTATAATTATTTGATAATCATTTAATATGTTAGAGTCTGTTGCATCATCAACACTGAATTCATATTTAATTGGACAATACTTATGTACTAGCCTGCCTTTTTCTGATTGCTTATCTCTTGGTGGTGTACCGGTTAGACCTAACACCCTACCTTTAAATAAACTTAAGAACATTTCATGAGATGGTAGCAGTGAATGACACTCATCCAAATAAACTATATCATATTCATTTGGGTTATGCTTCTTTAGTGATAGATATGTAGTAAATGTTATATGCTTTACTAGCTTCTCTAAGTTCATCTTGCCTAACTCATCAATCCATGATTGAGCTACTGAGTGCTTTGGTATTACTACCAGGGCTTCTATTAAAGGATTAAAGTTAACCATGAGATGTTGTATAGCAATTCTTGTCTTGCCTACACCCATAGATATACCTAATCCACATCTTTTATTTTTTAATGCAATGTCTAGTGCATCTTCTTGTACTATTTCTCTGTTAGTCATTTATTTTCTTGTGTTCTTGGTAGAGAAAATCCCAGTTCAATTGCTTCAACTGTGTTTTCTTCTATCCACATGTGACAGTTTCTACAGACAGGTAACCATGTGTCTACATTTAAATGGTTTAAACCTCTGCCTTGTTTGTGATGTATGTCTGTGGCCTTTATACTACAGTTGTGTATGTTAGCATGACAGACTGGATTGTCTGTTAAATACGGCACACGCATCTTGGTGTATGCCGCATTCAACTTAGACATTTTTTTTGAATAGTTATTAATTCCCATTTGTTATTGTAAAGAAATTTCTAGGCAATAATCCTAATGATAAGAACTTAAGTATAACATCTTCATATTTAATACCTAACTCCTTGAAAGTCATAGTGTTATTGTAATCTTCTAAAGTTTCTTCTGCAGGTATAGACAGTATATACTCTACTGTTTTACCTGTAAAAGTCTTACGAAGATAGTTATTTATTTTCTTATTACAAATGGTTTGTTTCCAAGCATTGATTTCTTTCTGTGCTCTTCTCCATACTCTACTTATTCTACGTTTCTTGTCCCAATGAAGCTTCTTAACTTCTTCAGGTTTATAGACA
>UEXL01000091.1_pt1 | contig 24413 bp, 36 predicted proteins | sample 1796671 | NCBI WGS metagenome assembly UEXL01 (sample SAMEA4772471, study PRJEB27181) | metagenome | reverse complement strand
CCATAAGCTGGATCAGTCCACCTGCACCTGCGCCATAGCCTGCGGATTCTAGGTTGCCTTCGGTGAGTAGCTGTGTGGGGTCATACCCCTGCTGGATAAGGTTCTGTAATGTGTTAGCCGCAGCTTCTTGTGCGCCCTCTATGCCACCTTGCTCAAACGCTCGCAGGATGCGGTTCCGCACACCGAAAGGTCTCAAAGCTTTTTGCAGTGGCCCTACAAACGGAATAAGTTCGGTCAGGCCTACACCCGCGCCTTTTAGTGCTGCGTCACTACGTATCGCCTCGTCAGTGCCTTCGGCTCTTGCACGTTCACTAGCCTCGCCTGCTCCCGCTGCTGTAGCTAAACCTGCCGCTATTGGTAGCCCAATGCCGGGAATAATGGCAGGGGCGTATGTACCTGCAATAGATCCTACCGCCTCACCAAACTTACCTGTGCGTGTGTATCTTCTAGCCCAAGATCAGGTTGTAGCCCCTGCGTAGCTGCGTAGCCTTGGCGTCTAATAAACTCGCGGGTGGGATCTTCGTATTCTTCTGGCAGCAATGTAGCCGCACCCAGAGCGCCTGTCTCAAGAAGCCCAAGACCGCCGCGACCTATACCCTTGAAGAACTCGCCAGCTAGGTTGGTTATACCTGAACCTTCGCCTTCAAGAAGATCCATATCGTACTTTTCTTCAAAGCTTTTGGCAAACTCCGCGTCTTCTTTACGGATTATTGCGTCCATGCGCCGTAGCTCGTCTACGGTTGGCTCATCACCTGCAATAGTAAAGTTGTACTTCTGGCCGCTAAGTTCGCTTACGCGGGGTAAGGTTCCCATGAATGGCTCTCCTAGCTTACATCATAGTTTTTAGTGTCGCCCGCGCCCCCAGTAGAAGGCGCGCCACCCTCACCCATTAATCTATTTATTCTGTTTTGCAGGCGCGTAATTTCTTCTTCAAGTTTAACTTTATTTAATTTCCACTCAGAGGTTTTCTTCTCGCTACGCGTTGCAGCGTTTAACTGTTGTAATTCAAATCTCGCATTAGCCAAATCTTCTCTTGCCGCTGTGAACAACACTGATCCAGTAGGAGGAGCCGCAGTCTTTTTCTCTACCCGCAGCCGCCGCTCGTATCCGTGCAGCTTGTAGCGTGGCGTCTATCTTCGCTTGAGCTAGATCAGCGGTCTTATCGGCGGCGCGTTGTTTCTGTAGACCCGCCGCTGCTACTCCCATACCTTCGCCGAATGCGCCAAGCAGTGTTGGGTTCTTGGATGCTGCCATCGCCGCGCCACCTTGAGCGATAGCCAACCATGCATCCACACCTAAGCCTGTAGATTTGGCAGTATCGTTAATCGCTTTGGTAGAAACAGTTGTTATCCCGCCAGCATCAGGGGATGCGGGGGTGGTTGTATCACCTGCCACGGGCGCAACACCTTGAGGACGCGCTTTAGGCCGTAACGATTCAACGCCTACAGCCTCTTCTTCGCTCATTGTAATCGGAGCAGGCATTGGGTAGTCGTCGTAACCGGGTTGTGTGCCAAATCCTACTACATCTTCCGCTGGAGACGCGGGCGCAACCCTAGTCTTAGTTTCGTCTACTTTTGTTACAGGCGCAGCACCTTCTTGGACGTTCAAGAAATCTGATACGGTACTACCGGGTCCAAGTGCATCTGTGAGAAATTGAGGAGTTTTCGCGCCACTAATATCCACTTTAAAAGGTGTAAATCTACTTTTGTCTACTTCCCCAGTCACAGGATCAACTGCATACGATCCGTACTGCCCCCAAGAAGGCCCAGATAAATCTACTCCCAGATCCTGTGCAACTTCTACAGTTTGCATCGCTTCGCCGCCCGCTACAGGAACTAGATCATCCCCTTCTTGCTTAAATACCATGCCCGCAGGGGATATAAAGTATTCTTCTCCGTCTCTAGTAATCGGCTGGAGTCCAAGGTCAGAAACAGCCCTTTGCGCGTTTGATTTAATATCAGAAGGATCAAATGGAGAAATGTCATCGCCATAATCTGCAAACTCTCTGCGGAAATCCTCTGTTGGTGTAATTGGCAGAGACTTTGCTTCTAATGCTTTCGATAGCAATTGCTGGTCAATACTGCTGTCACGGTCAATAGTAGGCACCATAACGTCAAAGTCACGCTTTGCATTAGATGGATCAGTGCCAACGTCTACATTAGGCTGGGTGTTTCTGAGTGCTTCTACATTAGCAGCTTCTTCTGCCTGTCTTTGCGCGTTCAGCATGTTCATCATGCGCGTATCTTCAATGGTAGTGCCGCCCGGTCTACCACCCGTCATTTCTTGAGACTTTAAAAATCTAGCAAGTTCTTCCTTGGCTTTAGCGTTATCAGGAGCTTGCTGTGCAAGTACCCGCTCTAGCTGCTCTTTCTTGCCCTAGTGGAGCAAATGGATCAAATGTGTACTGCCCACCTTCATATGGTTGCGCCTGATCGCTCTGAGACTGTGCAAGTATTGCCTTGCCTCTCTCTCTACAGGATTTTCAATATCAGACAGCAGTTGTGTAAAGTTGCGGGGCTGACCTTGTGGTACAGGCACTGCCATAGCCATATCTTCTTGGGAGATACGTTGGTCTGTTGTTAAATCAAGATCAACAGTTGGGCTTACATCACTAATACTTGGCGCAGATAGATTAGATCTTTCTTCTGCTCTTGCCAAAGCTTCTCCACCAAATGTATCGAACTCAGGATTCATTGCATCTATCAGTGCTTGCTCTTGATTAAATGCTGGCTGAGTTGCATCTGTAAGTGTAGAGGGTCTCTCACCACCTAGACCATAATCAGATGGTACTGCTGGGCGAGTGTCTGTAGCTTCAGTTGATAGTGGGCTAAATGGTCTATCTGAACTTAACACAGACTCAAGACCGGGAGCTTGTGGACTAGCATCAGCCAGAATTTCAGAGCCTAGAGACGCGGTGCCTTCTTGTCTTTCTGGCCCTACGTTTGCTTGCTGCCTGATAACTCCTAACACTCTAGGATCTGTAACAGCTTCTCTGCTACCATCAGGGTTTTCAACGTACACCTCACCGTCTGAGAATGCGTAGAAATTAGCGCCCATTACCTTCACAAGCTTACCGCCCTGACGCATCCCTACAATACCGCCGCTCGCCATGCGCTGTGGTGCTTGGGTAGCGGCTCGCGGCATCATGTCAGCCATGCCGGTGTTCTGCCCCATATTAGTTTTGGGTGCTAAGGCTCTGGCAGCATCAGCAATACCACCTTGCGGCATACCCGCAGCCATGACGACTTCTTCTGCTACAGTCGGTGTATCTGCGGCTTCTCTACGAGCGTAATCATCCCGCATACGCTTACGCCGTTTTAGCTCAGACGTAATAAATATAGGCGCTATTTCACCTGTAGGCATTTGCATCTGTTGAATTAAAGCCTGATCTGGTAAATCTTTTAAGGCTTCGGTTTGTTCTAAGATGTTCATGCTGTTAATCCTTTATACAGACCTAACCCAGATATACCTGCTCCTAAAGCTTGTTGGATTGGATTGTAATTTGCAAACCTTTGTTGTTCTACGTCAGGAGTTACTGGCACACCACGCAAGATACCCGCCATGCGTTCGTACTGCTGCATTGGGTAATCACGTTGACGAAGGAAATCTTCATACGCCAAATCAAGCCGACCCTGATCTTCTGCACGGATATCACGTCCAATTGTCTCAAGTAGTTGTGCGCCTTGTATGTCAGCCGCACGTTGACGCTCGCCCAGACCAGCCATCCCAGCGCCAAGACCTGCTAGATTACTAGCTCCAGAACCTACAGCCTGATACGCTGCCAACCCTTGACCTGCGCCAAACTGACGGGACGCCTCTCTCGCTGCTTGGATTCTTGCAGCTTCGCTAACATCTATACCTTGGGTTCTCGCAAGCTCTGCCGCTTCAGACTGCTGGATACGCGCCATCTCTGCTGCATCTGCGCCTTGAACCCTAGCAAGTTCACTAGCCGTTAAGCCTTGCGCCCTTCCAAGTTCACCAACCCTACCAGACTGTACTCTGCCAGCTTCTCCTTGCATGATGCTGTCCATACGAGCGTTCTCAGCGGCTTCCGCTGCCTGTACTCTAGCCATCTCTGCGGCTCTAGCTGCCTGTGTTCTAGCTGCCTCTTGTTGGAGCATGGCATCCATACGGGCATTTTCACCTACGCGACCCGCCTGAACTCTACCCATTTCACCAGCTATGCCAGCCTGTGTACGCGCAAGCTCTGCTGTATTAGCAGCCTGTACCCTAGCCGCCTCCGCTGCTTCCATGTTACCAGAACGTGCATACTCATCTGCCTGACGGAACTCACGCTGCGATTGCTCTTGCAGTCTAAGTGCATCCACACGCCCCTGCTCTGACGCAAGACCCGCCTGAACCCTACCAAACTCGCCAACTTCCATACCAAGCTGACGCTCTTGTGCGGCGCGGTCACGTTCAAACTGCTGTTGTGCTTCTTGAAATGCAGCTTGTGCCCCAGTAGCCCCGATACTACCTAATCTATCCTGTAGTGATTCTTCTGCTAGAGCCTCTTGAACTGCCTGTCTTGACCCACCAAAGGCACCAGCCTGCACAGCCGCCGCGTCTCTGCTTGCAGCTTGCCTTTCAAAATCTTGTATCGCTTGTGACTTCTGATCCTCAACCACAGCCTGCATATAAGGCGACATATATCGCGCCGCTTCATCAGTACCAAACTGCCGTGTAGGATCAAAGCCAAATCCACTATAAGTGAAGTCATCTCTAACTCCAAATTTACTAAACTCCATAGGATCTCTGAAGTCATACTGTTCAAACTCTCCAGATGGGGAGAAGTTAGCCATCTGATACTCATCCATCATAGATGTAGGGTCTACAGCTTGAAACTGAGCTTGTTGAAATCCTGAGTATTGATTCGGGTCAAATGCTTGAAACTCATCTGCAAAGTCAGAAGTATCTGCCATACTAAAGTCAGCGGCTTGAAACCCAGAATACGGGTCTACAGACTGTGCTGTAAACTGACCAGTGTCGTAGTTTGCTAGACCGCGTAAGCCGCCTAATGCTTCTGCCTGTATATCCATGCCAGCTTGTGCAGCGGCTTGAGCTTGAGGCATTCCAGTAATACCAGACTGCGCGATACCGCGTGTCATGGCGCGAGAACCCATAATGTCTCCATACATATCAGATGACGCCATGCGTTCACCTTGATAAGGCATGTATGTAGATGTTTGTCCAAAGCCTGTGATGTTGCCAGCATCGTCATAAATGGGGTTGCTTAGGTCATCCTGATAGGGCTGAGTAGAATCTTCAGCACCCTGTAGCAGCCTGCGAAAATACGGATCAGCGTACTCAGGCAGATTTGTCTGCCGCGTCGTGCTGTCGGTTGCCACCTGCTTTGAACTACCTTTGCCCATCTTACAACTCCATTCGGTAAGCTATATACTCAGGATAGAAGCCATATTTCTTTAAGGCTCTACCCCATCCTTTTCTTCCATAGCCTTCTAGGTGACTACATTCTAGTTCATTTGCGTAACTGCGCATAGTGTCGATCAACTGATCTTCCCATTCTTTCATGCGCGCTCCACCTACCCAATCTAAGGCCAATGCTTTCCGTTGAGGATATACTAGAAGTCTTGTTGTAAATGCAGCGACAATATCGTCTTGTTCATCCATCACAACCCAGAGAACGTAAGTACCGTCACAAATGCCAGCCAATACATCTATCATTTCGGCTTTGTCTTTGACTGTATCTACGCTCTTTTCTAATACTCTCTCAACATCCTTCCATACATGACCTACTGCCTCTGCGGGCACCAAGCTAACTCTCACTATCCCACCATTCGTTGAAGTTTCTCTGGAGCATCCTTTTCGGCACGGTTAATAACATCAAGGAACCCACCACCATACGCCTTTTCTAAAGCATCAGTGGTCTTTTTCCTCAAAACGAACTCCCCATCAGACAAGAGAACATCTTGCTCTCCTTCAAGTGTCGCAGGAACCATGTCATCTACACCAGACCCATCTCCCGGGCCGCGTACCATTCCTTTGTCACCTTCTTCAAAACGAGCAACAGTGTCATCTAACTCTCCCGACTGCACCCGTCCGACAAGACTGCGTAGTTGCTCCTCACCAAATTTAAGTAAGAACATACCTAAAATTTCTTTAGGGTTGTCTGACTCGCCCTTAATAGCAGCCACAGCCTCTTCAATAAGCTCTTTCTCGTTCATCTCTTCTGATGAGCTTATCTCACCACCCTCTTGCATTCGCCGCAGCCCCATTAGCCCACCACTAGCGTAGGTGTACGGATACTCCACTTGAGATCCATCAGGCCTTGGGGGTCTTTGGTACTGAAAGTAACTTCCCTCACCGGGACTGTCATAATATGGTGTAGGATTGTAGGTTGTTCGCATAGGATTAGGCAGTGGAGCCTGCGTTTTATTGGCTTCTCTTTTCTTAGCCGCTTCTTTAGCCGCTCTCTCATCAGCGGAAATTCCAGCCATTGTAGATCCAATGAACGCTGAAGGCATCACACCCGGCGCAAAGGCTCCCGCCGCTGCTTGCTGCATACCCGGAGAAGAAAATAGTCCACCATAATCCGTAACTGGATTAGCTGTCTGAAGAAAACCGGGCTTCGCCAAGGCCGTTGATGATTCAAGACCCCCAAAATTAGTCGCTATCTTATCTCCCCCTGCCCCAGAACCTCCAGTCAATCCACCTAGAAGCTTACCCCCAAGGAAAGATGTAAGCCCTGTTTGTATTCCCTCTCCCAGATCTCCCGTCTGTATGAAAGAGCCTAGACCAGTACCCAACGCACCCATTCCTACGGGGCCAAGCGCACCTGCCATCGTTGCCAAGAAAGATCCTGACGTAGCAGCAGCACCTAATGCGGGCAATCCAAGACCTAATAACAGTGGTAGAACCATGACTATCTCCAGAAGTTCAATAGAACTTTAGCATTTATTTTCTATATCATCAATTCAAAGTGTGGCGCGTCAATAAACGGACGCCGATTTTGTGAGCGGCGGGTGTCGATATAGTCGTTCATAGCGGATTCCATATCACCATCCCATTGTGCAATATTCGGTACAGTCCAAGCTGCGCCCCAACGAATAGGAACGTCAACAGCCCTTGCCCCTTCTGCCATTGCATCAGCTATCTCATCGTAGAGGTTCAACTCCCATCTATCGCCTGAGCAATAGGCCATAAGATCAACAGCAATACCGTCCAAATGTTTACTCTTCATCGTTTGACTGGCACCCTTAGCAACTAACTTTCGTTGCTCATCAAAGGTTCGCATCCCGCAGATAACTGAAAAGTCTTGTTTCGTCGCCGTGATAGCGTGTTTGACAACAGCAACCATGCGCTCGTCTACGCCCTCAAGTTTTGCCAAGCTACCTTTACCTAGTTTATAAGTCATTTTATTTCCTCTTAAAGAATGCCTGCGCCCCGCGCACACCAAAACTTGCGCTTATGGCAATACCTAAACTGTAAAAATACCAGTCGGGCGCTTTGGAAAGTTGCTCGAATCCACGGTCAACCCACCCTTCTGCACCGGGGATAAACGCTAAAATCAAGGGAATAGACAGGACAATAACGAACCATTCGTCTTTCCAGCTTGACTTAGCACCCTCTGCCATGATGCGCTCCCAGTCGGCAACGCTTGTCTCTTTTGACAACAGTATCTGCGCTTTCGCCTTAGCCTCTGTGAGCTTCAACTCCGCAGAGGCAGCGTTCTTAGCGGCTTTGCCTTGTAGCCATGATCCAGCTAAATCGGCTATCGGCCCTAGTGCGGCTGTAAAAATGCTCATTTCTCAGACCCCAACCATACGGCAAAAGCGCCCGTAAGCGCACCAGAGCAGATTGATATCATCGCAGATTGCTGCGTAGATAAGTCGTCAAGGCTCATACCCCACTCCAAAACGCGGATGTACATGATAGTCATAACCAGCATCATCAGGCGCGGCATGATCTTCCAAGCGAGTATTTTTTCCATGTCAAACCTCTATGCTTACCTTCGTTGCATCGACCCTTGAAATCTTGGATCTCCACCAAATCCTCTCATTCCACGATCCTGTGGCATTGTTCTACCAGCACCTTTACCGCCTATACTTGGTAGTCCACCCTGACCGACCTGATATGGCATTGTTTGGTATCTTGGCATCTGCGGCTGTGGTGCTGTTCTTCCACCGCCTTTATTAGCTAAAGCATTCTGTAGAAGTTGAGCTATACCTTGCTGTTGATTGTACTGAGGCTGTTGAGAATATTGAGGCCCCTGCCTTTGCATCGGGTATATTCTATTCATATTATCACGAACATCTCTAACACCCTGCCTCTCCCTCTGGCTCATCATCTCCATAGGGCGATCATACATGCGCTGCTGCCCGCCCAAGCGACCGTAATTTTGTGCAGCATATCTAAACGCAGGGCTGGTTGCTTGGTTCTGAGGCATTGGTCGAGGCATATAAGGGTTTCTAAACCCACCAATCCCCTGCATCTGAGGCGGCGCACGTCCAGCACCCATGTTTCGCATTTCATAAAATCTACGGGCTTGATCCATTTCTTGGGATTTTCTATCAGCCTCAGCCTTGTTCGCCATGTACTCGTCATAACGTCTTTTATTTTCTGCATACATGTCTGCTGGAGAGGTTATGTCATCACCGCCACCAACCCCGCCGCTACCGCTGCCGCTGCCATCAAAATCAAAGCCTCTTGAACTATTATGCCTAGAGAAAGCATCCCTTAGCCTTGGGTTATACTTCATAGCGTCACGCTTATCAGCGTCACTCATTGTCCCGAATGCTTTACGGTCTATTCCAGCAGCGCGTATGGCATCTGTAAGCTCCGCGCCACTACCACTGCTAGTTGCTCCGCCACGTTGAGGGTCAGTTCGACCAATACCTGTTCTCTCTTGCAGCTTTGCGAAAGATTGTTTTGTACGTGCGTCATAATCCTTCAGATCCGCACCAGTAAAAGGCTTGCTTCCAGTTATGTGGCCAAAGTCAGATTTAAATTGGGAACCTAAATCCCCAAATCTAGAGCCTAAATTCTTAACATCATACCCTATCTGGTCAAAGAATCCCGAAGGTCTTACTTGATTTGCCATTATCCCGTCCCTCCGCTTGCAGCTTGCGGCATGGATACCGTAATGCTTGTATGTTGCTTGGCGTCTGTCCAAGCTTTACCGCAGTCTGGGCAATTACCGTCTGGATACGAAGCTATTTCCGCTGGTGTATCCACGATATTATCACAGTTATTGCACTGCACACTGTCCGTTGATGAAGAAGGGTAGAACCTGCCACCGTCATCCATTTTAATAATTGTGTCACTCATATAGCACCTATGAAATGGTAATTGAAACTGTTCCGACTTGCCCAGTACCTGCTGATCCACGCAGATGAGGCGTATTTATTTCTGCAACCTTAACATATCCCTCGTGATTAAAGATAGCCCCAAGCTCTAAACCAGAGTCGTCTGTCTGTAAGTTTGTAAACACGCTAAACGTATTTCTACCTTCACCGGGATTCTGTATTTGCTGCACGTAAATAGAAAACGAGCGAACAACCTCTGCCAGATATTGTTGACTATATGTTTCGGGAGCATTGGGAAAGTACGGTATGGATAAGTTTCGAGACATTACCGCTTACCATCTGTTCGTACTTCGATTCTTGGAGATCCTAACCGCCAAGCCGTTCCCCCTCTCAGAACTATCCACCTTTATTGCTACAGAGCGACCTCTCAAACGTACATGTGCATCTTGCGTAAACTGCTCAACAGGTACTGTCGCAATCTTTTCTACATTCTTTGTGTTTTCCTGAAGGTATGCACCGCCGGGAAAGTTTCTAGCTTTCAATGTAAAATTCACCGCCGCATCTGTAGATGTTGAGTCGCGGAACGTGAGGTCTGGTATAAGCCTACGGACAAAAGAAAACTGCTCACCTTCCCCAATGTCAAACTGACTAGACTCAATGTACGCAGAAATGCCGCTGGCAGGATTGTTGCTGCCATCATCAAAACCCGTCTCATGGTTGTACAAGTAACCGTCAAGCCCCGCTGCTATTGGCAGGTTGAACACGCCGCGATCAATCCAGAATGAACGCGCTAAAGTGCCAATGTACCATATGCTTTGTTGGTAGTTATAAACAACATATCTGTCGATGTTGTCGCTACTGCTAGATGGATAGAACCACCATATCTCACCAAAGGCACTATTTACGGAAGCAAAGCACTTGTCGCCCTGAAGCTCATTGAAGTCTGAGAACACGTAGTCTCGTACAGAACAAGGAAGCCGTTGCACTGAGCCGTTGTAAACATAGAACTCATTCTTACCCATCCAATAAACTTGATCGTCAACGGCGACAGCAGACAACGGGCCACGTATCGTGATGTTCTCTGAGATCATGTTGATTCCAAAGGTAAACGGGGGGCCTATGAACTGCATGGAATATAGTGAAATATCTGTGAACACTATGACTTGTTGCCGCGTCTCAACCGCTGTAACGATCTGTGAACCAGAGCCTATGGTCAAATCACCCGCAGTGTTCTCTGGTGTTGGGAACCAATCCGCTGCGTTCTCTTGGTCACTAAAACGTATAAGCAATGGGTCTTGAACGCCGTTGCCTTCTGCATCATTCGCGCCACCCAAGCCATCAGCACCAAACGCAATTACATGCCTGTCACGGTCTGACACGATGACTTTAGTTGCTTTTGTCGGGCAGGATTTTGCCCCAGCTAAGGTGGATAACTTTACAGCACGGGTATCTAAGGCACTTACCGCAGATGCATCCCAGTAAAATACACCCTCATCTTGAACATTTAAAACAAGGTCTTCGCCAAAGTTGTCATGGCCCCATATGCGTAAAACATCTGTCAGCGTCAGTGACGCAGCACTTCCCCACGTATTGCGGCCCCATGTTCCTGCGCCCCAACCTGTGCCAAACAGTGATGTATTCAAGCCAACACTTACTTGATACGCCCCAACCACAGAAGACCCCCCGTTACCTGTGTCAGAAGCATTAGCTGTCACGGGCGTAGGCGTGTACTGTCCATCTACGGTTATTTGGGAAACAGTGTTCACCTCACGAGCTATAATCGTGTAGGAATTGGAATCGCTTATCCCTTCAATCTGATACTCTTGGTTAAGAACATTAGCAGTTATGTTGCCACCTAACGTGGCTGCACCGCTATAAGTAACAAAATCACCCGCAACCCTGCCATGAGAAGCATCCGCAACAGTAATCGTAGATGATCCATTAGTTGCGCTAAACGTAACATCCCCCGCAGCCGTGGTTACATCAAGGGGCGTGATATCATAATACCCTTGCCCGCTCTCTATGTAATACTTTGAGCTTGTACCCAAACCAAGATATAGATCCCCACCTAATGTACGCCAAGGATGCATCGCACGGCACGTTCCAAGAAAACTTTTCTGCCCTAACTTAGCCCACCCCGCCAATTTTTTCTGGGAACCCCTGCCTAAATCTTACCTTGTCGCAATCAAACCAACCACCCTCATTTGTATAGGACGTTGTTTCTTTGTTGATTCCCGGTTGGAACTGTAATTTTTGGAGGGGCATGTCAGTTCCTCAATTAGTTCAATTGAACTTATGTTTTCACTAATAGTTCTGTAGCAGATATTGCGGTTCCCGCCAACACACTTGGGCTATCTGCTGTAGTGCCTACCGTTCCATCTGTCTGCACAAAGTATTGCTGCCCTGCTGTGAGGCCACCTTGGTTTGTGCTAAGTGAGCCGATGATGTCAATAGAAGCTGCTGCTCCATCTGCAATTGGAAAACGATTTTCAACCCCTACTTTGAAGACCACGGCTCTACCCTCACCTGTGCTTGCAGGGTTGTATTTGTAAGTAGCTATGCTTTTTATTAGCATTGGTGTCGTAGGTACTCGCTGTATCTGTGGTTGTGTTGCTGTTTTCAACGGTCAATATATCAGAGAATGTTACGGACGTTCCTGATATTGTCGCAGCTACTGCATAAGTATAGTTATCACTGTTGTTTTTATAAGTTATTACAACTGCACCTGTTTCTGTATCATATGCGCTCGTAATGTTTACTGCGTTAGAACTTAAAAAAGTAGCTGCCGTTCCAAAACTAATATTTGTTCCGCTAAGAGTTCCAACTACCGCCTTACCTACGCCTGAAGTTGAATCTCTGTAAGAGATGAGGACTTTATTATTTACAGGGTCATAAGTAGTAGCAGAAGCAGAGGCAATCTCATTTAACTCAAACTGCGCCGCCGTTCCGAAACTTATAGAGGTTCCACTTACCGTTCCAACTATAGCTGTACCTCTACTGGAACTACCGCTGTCTTGGAAGGATATAACTACTTTTTGTGCCGTGGTATCATACGCTATTGAAACTGCGTCAGTGTTATCCGCAAGAAAGCTTGTTGCGGAGCCAAAGCTAATGGATGTACCACTAACTGTTCCAACTATAGCACGGCCTCGCTGCTCATCCCCACCGGGGCCACTGTTGTCACGCATTGCAATAACAACTTTATTGTTAGTGCTATCAAAAGTTATACCAAAATCTTCGGAATTGGAGCTTTCAAAAACAACCGGTGTGCCGAAACTTATAGAAGTTCCACTTACCGTACCCACCACTGCCGTTGCAAAACTAGAGTTTGAACCATCTTGGTAAACAAAAACAACTTTACCTGCATTGCTGTCAAAAGTGGCCACTATATGGTTAGTTGTACCAGACTCAAACACAGAAGGGGAGCCATAACTAATTGTTGTTCCCGTTACTGTCGCAACCACCGCAGTCCCATAATTACTGTTCCCAGAGTCTCTGTAACCTATTACTACCTTGTTATTTGTACTATCAAAAGTCGCAGCTTGGTATGCTGTCTCTGAAGAGTCATAGGTTACAGCAGTACCCGTTTCACTAGATGTAATTTCTGTTACCCCACTAGACATACCAATGTAGTTCTCTGAGGTGAGGTTGGTAAAAGAAGGAGTAAACACAAAAGAAGTGCCGTAGCTGCTATTGGCAGCATCCTCATAAGACATAACAAGATTTGCAGTGTCTGGATCGTATACCAAAGACATATTATCCGCACGGGCCGTGCCAAAAGCTATCTCACCGCTGAAACTTATATCTGTACCAGAAACAGTACCAACATTATATTTACCAATGCTACTATCCCCGTCATCTCTATAACCAATGACGGATCTTTGAATGTTTGGATTATACGCTGCTCCTTGAAAAAAACTGTGTACTCCCTGAATTAAACACAACTGCGGTTCCAAAACTTATGCTAGTTCCAGATACTGTACCTACTCTAGCCGTACCATAACTAGAGTTTCCAACATCCCTAAAGGATATAACAACTTTATTGCTTACTGAATCGTATATTGGAGAATTGATGCTACCTGCGTTTGCTGCCAAAAAAACAACAGGTGTGCCAAAACTTATAGACGTTCCTGACACCGTACCAACTATTGCAGTGCCGTAATTAGAGTTTCCTCTATCTCTATAACAAATTACAACCTTATTACTACTGGCGTAAAAACTGGTCTTTATCTTGTCTGAGTCTGCTGCCTCAAATACCACTGCACTACCAAAACTAATTGACGTTCCACTTACTGTTCCTACAATAGCAGTACCATGATCAGAGTTACCTATGTCTGAATATGCAATCACTACTTTATTTGAATTGCTATCAAAGGTTGCGGATATATTGTCTACATTAGCTGCCTCAAAAACAACAGCAGTTCCAAAGCTAATACTTGTTCCAGAAACTGTACCTACGATAGCAGTGCCGTGAGAACTATTACCTTCATCAGCATACGCAATAACTATTTTGTTTAAATTGCTGTCAAACGTAACTGCTGTATCTTGTACTTCTGCTGACTCAAAAACAACAGCAGAACCGAAACTTATGCTAGTTCCAGAAACTGTACCTACGACAGCTTTTCCATAAAAAGAATTAGCTTGGTCTGCATATGCTACAACGACTTTGTTTGAATTTGTGTCATAAACAGAAGATATGTAACTTGATCCCACTTGTGCAAAAACTGTATCAGCCCCCGTAGCGCCCACAGCCCCGTCAACAACACTCACAGTCCCGTCAGCATTCACAACAACAGGCGTACCATTAGGTAACGTACCACTTGCTACTGCCTTAAACTCACCCTCTTGTGCGCCACCAATAACCTTGAGCATGTGTTAGCCTTTCACGATAAGTTTCGTTGCAGATACAGCCGTACCCCGCGAATACACTGGGATCTGCTGGTGTCGTACCTAGTGTGCCATCTGTTTGAACGTAGTAGCTCTGACCTGCTGTTAAGCTAGATTGGTTATCGTCTACATCGCCCTTGATGTTGATCCTAGCAGCCTTGCCATCAGGTACGCCACTCGCGGCTGTGCCGATGTAGTTTTCGGCGGTGAGGTTGGTATCTGTAGAGGCATTTTGGAATACAACACCTGTAGCGGCTTGAGAATTTCCATCGTCTTGATACCCCTACAAAAACTTTATTTGAAACACTATCAAACACAGATGTTCTAATATTTGTAGTAGCCGTTTCGTAAACTACAGCAGTTCCAAAGCTAATAGCTGTGCCACTTACGGTTCCAACTATAAGTGTGCCATATTTAGAATTGCCAGCATCTTGATAAGATATGACAACTTTATTCGCATTGCTGTCAAATGCAGAAGCAACATACTTAACTGAAGCAGTTTCAAAAGTGACCAAACTTCCAAAGGTAATACTTGTTCCGCTTACCGTTCCAACAATAGCTGAACCGTATTGATTAACATCCTGAAACGCTATAACTACTTTATTTGAGCTTGAGTCAAAGGTAATAGCATTATACGTGTTGGTTCCGCTATAGAATACAACTGGGGTTCCAAAACTCACAGAAGTTCCAGATATTGTTCCAACTACTGCCGTTCCGTAAAAAGAATTACTTTGATCCCGATAGGCAACTACAACCTTATTATTACTGCTGTCAAAGCAGCATGAAATTTCGGCTGTTACTCCAGTTTCAAAACGGGTAGAGCTACCAAAGCTAATTGAAGTGCCAGAAACAGTTCCTACTATTCCAAACCCTTGCGTACCGCCACTCCCCCTGAACGCTATAAAAATTTTATTAGAAGCACTATCAAATGTAGTAGAGGTGAATTCCGTAGACCCACCTGAGTCAAAAACAACGGGAGTTCCAAAACTAATTGAAGTGCCCGAAACAGTTCCTACTACTGCCTGACCCCTAGAAGAATTGCCAGCATCTTGATAAGATATAACAACTTTATTCGCATTGCTGTCAAATGCAGCCGATGCATAAGTTGGCTGTGAATTAGAATCAGCGTTTACGATAGTGCCAAAACTTATAGAGGTGCCGCTAATTGTTCCGACTACAGCCCTGAGATGATTACTTTGCTGAAACACCAAAACGACTTTGTTAGCAACAGGGTCAAATGCAGAAGCAAACCAGTTTGTGCTTGAGCTTCCCCGAAACCTCAACAGGTGTTCCAATAGCTTGACTAATATTTGTCTCCGCAGCAACACTCACAGTACCATCAGCATTAACAACAACAGTCGCGCCATTGGTCAGCGCACCACTGGCAACAACCTGTGTCTGTCTTGTCTTATCAGGATTATTACCAATGGTTTTCATGCTTATTCCCCGTCTTCTGCCTCTGGGTCTACCCAATCAGGATTAGCTGACCACGTTGTGCCATCCAGTTTATACTTGTTGCCCGTCCAATCGCTTGGTGCGTTGGTCACGTTCTCTGTGATGGTAGCATTACCGCTGTTCATGTCACCAATAATGAACTGTGCAGGATCACCTACAGTGATGTTGTCGGCTGTAGCTGTGATTGTTACGTCATCAGCAAGCAGATACTTGCTTAACTTAGTTGCCGTTTCCACAATGGTCTTCATCTTCTATCCTTTCACCAAGATTTCTGTAGCTGATATTGCTGTACCAGCTTCTACTGATGGATCAGCTGCTGTTAAACCCAGCGCACCGTCCGTTTGAACATAATACTTTTGACCAGCAGTTAAACTTGTTTGGCTGCGATCCACGGAGCAGGTTGAGTTAATCGCTGCGCTTTGCGTGTCTGCATATGCGCCATCAGCAAAGCCTATGAAGTTCTCTGAGGTGAGGTTTGTTGAAGAGTAACTATTTTGATAAACAACATACGTTCTTAAATTGCTGTTTCCATTATCCGCATAAAGAGCAACACTTTTTGAAGAAGTTGATGAGTACCCTACGCCTATATAAAGAGTGCTTCCTGACTCAAACTGAGTTGCAGAACTATAACTGATACTTGTTCCGCTTACTGTTCCGCTTACTATTTTACCCTTGCTTGAGTCTCCTACATCAACATAAAAAATTACAGTTTTTTTCGCAGAAATATCATAGATCGTTTCCATCCAGTTTGCTTGCCCTTGCTCCCAAACGACTGCTGAACCAAAACTAATGCTAGTTCCAGATACTGTACCAACTTTTGATGTGCCATAATTAGAGTTGTTTTCGTCCATATAACTCACAACAACTTTTCCACTATTTTGATCAAAACCTATGGAGTTATATTGGGTTTCAGTAGAACTCACTGTCGCCTCAGACCCAAAACTAATACTGGTTCCAGATACAGTTGCCACTAAAGCATTTAAAGGGTTTCCTGATGCCGCACCATCTGTATAGCACATAACTATTTTATTATTACTGCTGTCATATGCGGCATCTAAAAACGCAGTAGTCCCTGAATTAAAAGTAGCACTAGACCCAAAACTAATGCTAGTTCCAGATACTGTCCCAACTATTGCTTTTCCACCATTAGAACTATTGATATACGCAATTACTACTTTGTTGTTGGTGCTATCAAAAACTGCAACAGGTTCGCTTCCGTCACTCGTTTGATATGTTGCATCTGAACCAAAACTAATTGAGTTGTCTGAAGAATCTACTGTACCAACTATTGCTTTTCCACGACCACTTGCACCAGAATCTGAAAAAGCTATGACAACTTTATTATTACTACTGTCAAAGATTGCGCTAGGATTTTGAGCATGTGAACTTATAAAAGTAACAGGAGTACCTAGCGTTAAAGTATTGTTAGAATTGACCGTGGCTACAACAGCAGTTCCATAGTTACTATTGTTAGCGTCCCTATATGCAAAAACTATTCTATTGCTGTTGCTATCAAAAGCTACGGCATTGTGAAAACCTGAACCAGAACCAAAAGTAGCTGGAGTTCCAACAGCTTCTGATATAACTGTTTCACCCGCTACACTCACTGTCCCGTCAGAGTTCACAATTACAGTATCGCCATTAGCCAATGCACCAGAGGCCACTGCCCTGACCTGACCATCCTTTTGGACGTTGCCAATAGATCTTACCACGATGGCTCTCCTTATGAGATTTCTTCGTAGCTAACAATAACTTCCAAGTCATTCGCTGTGCCAGCCGTTGCACTTATTGAAGTGTTTTCTTCCAGATAAAGCGCAGTGTTTTTATCCAAAACAACAAGAGATGAATCCGCTGCAACAGATGCCGTGCTAACCAGCGAATAAGCTGTGCCGCCGCCAGATGCCGCGCTATGTACGTCAACCGTAACGTCACATGCGTTGGTGCCATCCACATTTGCCACTTGGATCATGTTGATTTTAAAGACCTTGTTGCTTGATGCAGCATTGCTGACCAGCGTGGTCTGAGAAGTTGAAGAAAGGGCAACGGTGGCGGATTTGCCTGTGATCGTTGCGACATTTACAATATTCGGTGCAGCCATTTGTTTTCTCCTTTAGCCAAACACGATTGCCATAGCTATGGCTTTACCAGTTGATATACCAGCACTACCAAAACTAATAGTGCCACTTCCGTTAGTAACTAATGCTTGACCGCTTGTACCGTCTGATGTTGTTAGGGTAAGAGCAGCCACGAATGCCTGTAAGTTTGCGTCATAGGCAAGGACATCTGACCCAATCGCTACACCAAGATTTGTTCTTGCAGCAGATGTTGTCGAACCCCCCGTACCACCATCCGCAACGGCAAGGTCTGCAATCCCCGTAATATTGCCGCCCGTTATTCGGACGCTATCCATAGCTAAATCGCTGGTGAAATCACTTACCGCAGCGCCAGAACCAGCGCCATCGCAATAAATTATTTTACTATCTCCATTGCCCACAGTGACATTTGCACCAGAGCCTTGAGAAAAAATGGCGTCCTGACCACTATCATTCTGTACGAAGTAAAGATGTGCCGCATCGTTGGGAGATACCGTAATGGTATTCGTACCTGATGGTGATCCGCTTAAAACAAGAACCCTAAACATGCCATCCGATAGCGTACCATCTGTGGTTGTAAGCGTATGAGTTGTTCCAGATAGTGTAATCGTACCAACGCCATTAACCAGTCGGTCAATGATATCAAGGTTGGTATTTGTTGTATTACCCCACGTACCAGACTGTTCGCCCGTGGCGATTTTCTCAATACCGCTTCCTGTATATGTACTTGCCATTTTGTTTCCTTATGCCGCTATTTCAGTCCAAATTGTAGTTTCCGGTGGTATTATACGCCCCCATACAAGTACAGAAGCGGTTCCCCCAGTTGCTGAAACACCAGTCACATTAACATTAGCATCGCACTCGCATACGATGTTAGCAGAATCCACAACCCCTGTCGAGCTTATGCCTGTCGGAGCTACTGGAACAATCTGATCTGTAACCGCTGTTACCTGACCAACTCCACCAGTTGCTGCAATCCCTGTAACCGCTATTGAGGAGTCGGCCTCTACGGTGGTTGAACCTACTCCACCGCTTGCGGTAACACCTGTAACGCTTACATTTACGCCAGTACCAACTGTAATAGAAACACTTCCAACTACGCCAGAAGCGGCTAGTCCTGTCTCTGGTACAGACGCTGCGCCTTCAATAGATACTGTGCCTATTGCACCCGTAGCGGCAAGAGGAAATGCTACATCGTTGCCCCACGTACCAGAACCCCACGCTTGTGTAGAGGAGTTCCAGCCAGCAAAGACAACTGTAGCATCAGCCATATTTAAGCAATCCGTATGAGGGCGTTAGACGCATCAGCCGTTGGCATAACGATCTTGAAGTCACCATTGGTTGAGGCCTTGTCAGAGCCAAAGTCCAGAACAACTACTGTATTAGTAGTTCCTGATCCAGCGCCTTCAGTTGTGTTATAGATCAAAGCGCCCCGTGCAGTGATTGTTGCAGACGTAAACGTAAGATCTGCAAAATCTGTAAACGCCGTTGTACCAGATGTCGTTGGATCGACGCGAGTTAATGTCCGGCCCCCTGCGCTATATGAACCAGAGTTACTGACCTCGTTAGTCGCAGTGTAGTCCGTAGTCGCCGCTGTAAACGAAGCGCTATTGGTATACAAAGCTAACTTAAAGGTATCACCGCCTGAATTTAAAAAGTTGTGCCCACCTTCAAGAAGCTCTTTTTGAAAGAGGTACACATATAATTTCCGCTGAAAGCCATTTTAAAGTCTCCTTATAAGTTCAGCAAGTTTCGGATGCCCTGCATCTATAAGGGCGTTATACACAGTTGTACGATCACTGCGAATAGCTTGACGCATGTAGTAGGCAACAGTGCGTTCCATTTCTGCCTTGTAGGCATTTGCCTGATCTCTAATCGCAGGGTGTGTTGAATCAGATACACTTATCAGTTTACCCACACAGTCCTTTGATATCTCTTCAGGTGTAAACCCACGATTATGGGTTGTTTGTACTCCAACAATAGATTCGCTTTGAGGTACATCTACCTTCACACTAAACATTTATAGCTCCAGCCTTGGTTCGCTGCGATAACTATCGCGTTCAGTCTACCCTCACCTAAAATCATAAGTCGCTTTAACGCTTCTTGGTACTTTTCTTCATACTGAGCAAGCAAATCAGCATCACCCTTCATGAATATGTAAGCTTCTACAAGAGACCCGTACAACAAAGCAACCTCTGCATTATCACCAAGCCAAGATGTTGATGATGTAACTATAGACGGTGGATCGTAATAATAGTGCAATTGAACTTCATATGCGGCGTCTGGGGTTGGACCTAATATAAAGTTTCCAGAAGAGTTAGTTGATGTGAAGTCACCATCAAACTCAGCGTAATACTTAGGTCTGGAATATGATGTCTTTGATGGATACGCCTCTCTAACAAAATTAACATCTTTGTTGAGAAGGAAGTGATAGTCTCCATCGCCATCTATAACTGCCATAGAAAAGGGTGCCAAGAAGTCTGATGGCCTAGCTATGAACCTAACCTGCTGGGTCATGTTCGCCGTAACATTCTTGCGGAGTTCAGGAATTAACACAGTTCTATGTATTTTCTCTTCTGCCTGACGAACAAACGTAGGAATTTCAGCGACAAAAGTTGTCTCATGATTCTCCGTGTAAGCCTGTATAGCTGCTGTTAATTCTGAATAGTTCATTTGAACTTTCCTTTATGATATTCTAAACTTGCCACCTTGAGTGGCAGCACCCATGCCACGGCACACCTTGCCACCACCAGCCTTCTTTACCACTTTTAGCTGCTCTTGCTGTATTCATTGCTGCTGCTATTTCTTCATCCCAGTAGCCCTAGTTTATCTTTCTTAGGATTTTCCCCAGCGTCAATAGAAGCGTTTATCTCCGATTTGGTCATACCAGCCAGAAGCTCTTCCGTTTTAATGTCGCCTTCGCGGCGTCCTTCCATAGCATCAGGGCGTTTAGGTGGACGCTTTGATCCTTTTGATCTGGTTTTGCTTTAGGTTTCGTTGCCATATCTTTAATCCTCTTGGTACAGGTTATCGAATATTTTGTTGACATCCATAGTATAGTCTAAATCGGATTTTGAATAGTGTATATGTTGAGATGGCTTGAAGTCTGGGGCACCAGTACCAGTCTCAAACCACGCAGGGTGAGTAACCCTTACACGATTGTTAGGCAGTGCCACCACATTACCAGTCCATTCTCCAGCATCTAGAAGCTGCATAACATGACTTTGCTTATGCTGCGCTGGGTCATCCGCTATCTCACCTTCAGAGTAATCAACAGTGAACATATACTTTGCAGGATACATATTCCCATCTATCTTTGCCAACCAAGGACATGGTGTTGCCCTGTCCAAGACGTACACAGCGTGGTTGTAGGACGAACAGTCCCAAGGCTGGGCATCATGCACAGCCATAGCAGAAGGCCACTCATTGAGCGGCTCATCGGCTACAAGAGCGGTTATAGGCATTCTCGCCCACATTGCGCCACCATGTACGTTCTCTTCTTCATCTTCATCAGCCTCGCATCCCGTAAAGATAACTTGAAAGCTCAAGCATCTATTTGGCATTGTCGTTACCGCTATTGCCATCGCGTGTAAGAACTCGCCGTGGTATTGTTCATGGTTGTGAGTATACTCACGGCGAACCCAACACTTGAAGTGCGGTATGTTACTCTGCAAATAAGCCAATCTATCCCCCCAAGTTGACTTTACTTTTTAGTCTTACCGCCTTTAGCGTAACCTTTTTTCTTTTTCATCATGGCCCCGCCTTTGGCGTAGCCTTTTTTCATCATGCCACCACCCATTTTCTTTTTAGCAGCGCCACCTTTTTTCATTTTGCCTACACCATCAGCCGCAAACGCTGGGACACTCTTCCCATTCTTTTTGACCATAGGCATCTTGCCACCTGACTTCATTGCCACGGGCTTTTTCTTTTTCATTGCGCCGCCAGCCATCTTCTTAGTAACGCCGCCTTTAGCATAGCCTTTTTCTTCATCGCCATTTTAACTCCTATGTTGTTTGATAGTAACAGTTCCAACTTCAGCTGCATAAACTGAAGCTCGTTCCAAACAGGATTAAACCCAAACAATCCGCGACTTTCAGCCAAAGATGTATCTGGTCTTGGGTTTCTCAAAGACTGAGGATCATTTATCTTTACTCTGCCCAAAAGTTTTGTGGTTGATCTGGGTCAACAACATCACGCCCAACCAGAATCCAGTCTTAACGCCATTGTTAAACTCAGGCACAAGATCTGCCAAAGGATATCTGAACCCTGTCTTGTCGCAGTAACCAAAAGCGTATTCCCTCTAGCGTAACTCATCCTGCACCCATCATAAATGTGTTGAACGGAACAAACTTAATTGATGCTGTCTCTTCATCCTCACCAGCAGCAAGCTGAAACTGAAACTCATACTCTTGCTTTAGGTTAGCAGCCATCTGAGGGTTCTTTTTCATAGCAATGTAATATGCCATGCCTGCAACCAAGCAGGGCACGAATCGAGGCGGTACAGAAGATATCGCTGCCCCAACTCCAGATGACAACCATCAATACCCTTCAACCTAAAATATGATATTGTATAGGCTGTTGTGTTATCAGGAACAGGCCACAGGGTTACTTTTGTTTCTGTCGGGAGCCTTTGGACGTAGATTTGGGTCGGCCTACCTTCCGTGTTTTTGTTTGTTTGCTGCGCGTAGGTTGCGACACTGACTCTTTCGAGCGAGGTGTCGATTTGGTTTGTGCCCGTTCCAGTACGAATTTGATGTTCGATGATGTCGATTGTGTCCGTAGGAAGGGTATACGTTGCCGTACCCGCTGTAACAGCGAGCGTACCCGCTTCAATAGTGAAGAGATTAAGACCACGGTTCTGCCACTCCAATGTTAAAAGGTTTAGACTTCTTCGTGCGGTTTTAAGATCGTATCCAGTACGCATCTCAAGGCCAGCCCTTTCAAAGGCTTCCTCAAAGATCTCTGGCATGTCTGGGGTTACTACAGCCATTATGTTACTACGCTCCTAAACCGTTTGGTTTTTTCTGCAATTTTCTTAGGCTGCTTGGCAACCTGCTTGCCCTTCTTAGTGGCCTCGCGCTTCTTCTTCGTAGTAGCGGCGTACTCCGCAGAGGTCAAAGACTTGATAGCCTTCTCAGGAAGATATCGCTCGCCTGTAGCCTTGCTCCCTTGCGTCGATGGCTTGCCAGACTTTGTTCGCCACTTCTGCTTTGTCCAAGACTTCAAGCTCTTCTGTGACTTCTTGAGCGCCATTAACCTCTATAGCCCCCACCCGCTTTTTTATAAGCCTTCGCCAACATTTGCGCTTTTCTTGCTGACCATTGACCCGGCTTGCCGCCCTTGCCACCAGCCTTTATACGATTAAATATACGCTTTCTCTTCTCTGGTTGGGTGTAATTGCCAGCTTCATTAACACGACTTTTAGATTTCTTCTTCGTCTTGCCACCTCTGCCAAAACGAATAATGTCCAAGTCTTTAGCATCATCACCTGTAGAGGTTCTGTTGCCTGTTAGTTGACTGCCCATCTGGGAACGAGAAATAGCCATTTAACATTTCCACCGTTTTCTTGCTTGCCTTAATCTACTGTTAGGATCTTTAGCGGCTTTAGGAAACTTCTTCATCTGTCCAGCGGAACGAGCGCAGAAAGACTTACGCCGCTTTGCATCCTTGCTTCCTTTTTACTTTACCTGTAACAGCGGTCTTTAACTTAGAGCCGGGTTGTCCTTACGATACTTGGCAACACCTTCTTGGTCATACCAGCACCAGACTTGGTAGGGCGCTTGTGACCGCCCTTTACGGTATGCCCCTTCATGGTGCCCTTCTTCTCAGCCATACCTTATCCTATTTAGAAATGACCAAAGGCTGTGACCATATGAGATCCATCAACACGGTATTTAATCACAAGACCGCCTTCAAATAGAACACCTTCATCTGGTATATAAACATCATCAGCCGCGTTATTTACACCACTGGTTTTGGTTCTAAACAAAACAGAACCATTCTCTGGCGTTAGCCCGCTAATGAAATCAACCTGATGCGCTGCTGAATTTGATATTGTTGTGAACGCCTTTAGCACAGCCCTGTTTTTAGTGATCTGTGAAACAGCTTGCGCTGCCATTCCTACAGATACGTTAGCAGCATACTGTGCACTACAGGTGGCTGAAGTTATTGTCTTGCCATCTAACTCCGTTACGGCTGAACAGCCAGTGTTAAACGCTTGAGCATACATCACTGTTATAACAACTGATCCCGCATTAGTACCTGCACTTGAGGTAGCTGTTAATTTCAAATCAGATGCGCCAGTGTTTTTCCATGTAAGTGTACCACCGCCAGAAGCGCCTAACGCCTTAATACCTACAGTAGTTCCAGAAGCAACAGCATTAACAAGGGTCGCTGCACCGCCTACGGTATCACCAACACTGATATTCGTCGTAGTGTTAGCAGCCACTTCTAAATCAATGATGATGTCTACGATTTTTGAGTTGGCAGGGATTACCACATTTGTGGCTTCTGCTGCGACAGCGCCGCCAGAAATATCCATTACATGTTGTTGAGTCATTACAACATAACCTACGTTTGCTATGTCTGACCCAACAGTAGTGCCCGTTGTGTTGCGGATGTTGCCAGCCCGTATAGGACCAGAAAAAGTAGTAGTACCCATGTCGATCTCCTGTCTGGGTTAGTCAGACACACCATGTGTCTGTCAGGGATG
>UEXL01000317.1_pt1 | contig 24474 bp, 41 predicted proteins | sample 1796671 | NCBI WGS metagenome assembly UEXL01 (sample SAMEA4772471, study PRJEB27181) | metagenome | reverse complement strand
TGCACTAGAACTAGGCCCGACTGCGTTAGTAAGCGCAAACAATACCAATGGTCGGATGGTCACAAACGTATACTATGACGGAAACTACAAAAGAAAAACTGACGGTGTTTCTCTCCAGTATGAACAAGATAACGCAGGGCATATTTGGTACTTTGATGCTTCTGGAACAGCAGACGCATCATTTGTTCAGTCAGAGATCGCAAGGCTAAATACTTCAGGTCACTTTGTTTTAGGTGGCGGTGGTAACGTTGTATTAAACAATGGGTCAGGAATCGACTTTTCTGCTAATACTGATATTAATTCTGGTACGTCTTCTGAGTTATTTGATTGTTACGAATATGGTTTTTATACCGCAACTATGACTCCAAGCACCAGTGGAAGCATCACACTTAACAGTGCTGGAGACAAGTTAACCTACACAAAGATTGGACGAATTGTTCATATACAAGGCTTATTAGAAACAAGTGCTAAGTCTAGCCCAGTTGGTACTCAAATTCAAGTTTCTCTGCCCGTAGCTATTATTGATAGTAGTGAATACTCAGGTCGTGTTGGTGGAGGTATTATGTTTAATAATGGTAATGGTGCTGCACAAACAGTTATTCCTTTTTCTGGAATTGAAAATGCCTCTGTTGTTAATTTTATCATGGATGCCAGCACTGTTCATCCAGGTGGTAGCCCCTCTTACTCACAATGGTACATTGATTTTAGTTATATAGCAGCATAAAAATTAACTCTGTTGGATTACAGGGTTGGACAGTCCATAAAAGGAGATAAAATATGGCAAACGGTGACATTACTAAAGAAATTGAGTACGACAAAATAGAAGTCGTAAGCACTTGGAGCATACAAGTTCGCAAGGCTACAAAGATCATGGAAGAAAATGCAGACGGTTCACTAACTGAGCTTAGCCGTAGTTTTCATCGTCATGTTCTACAACCATTTAACTCAGTAAAAACTGATGATAATAGCTGGACACATACAGCCACAGACATTTCTGGTGAACATGCAAGTGTGCAAGCTATAGCTAATGCAGCATGGACAGATGATGTTAAAGCTGCATACAAAGCTATGCGTGAAGCACAGGAGACATAAGCAATGGCTGTAACATATACTTGGACTATTCCAACAACAGAACGTACATTAGCAGACGGTGGTGTGACATTAGCACACTGGCGCTGTAGTGCAGTAGATGGTGACTATAGTGCATCATCGTATGGCACATGTGGCTTGGAGTATGATGCATCAGCATCAGACTTTATTGCTTATAATAGTTTAACTGAGGCAAATGTAATTGCTTGGGTACAAGCTATTGTAGGACAATCAGATACTGAAGCTGCATTAGCTGCAAAGATTGCTGCTGATAAAGCACCAACCACTGGGGCAGGAGTGCCTTGGTAAATTTGTCAACTTAAAAGGAGAAAACAGATGGCAGAGAAAAAAACAACGCCTATTGTTATTGACGATGTAGAATATCAATACGAAGACATGACCTCAGAACAACAAGTTCTTATTAATCATGTTGCAGATTTAGATCGTAAGATTGGATCTACAAGTTTAATTTAGATCAGTTAAATGTAGGCCGTGGGGCATTTATGAATGCACTCACTAAGTCTTTAACTGACGAGCCTGAAACAGAAGAGGCCGCATAGTATGCAAGAAGGTTGGCACTTATCAAAGTCTGTACCAGTTACATTCATCTTAGCAATTGTAATGCAAACGGTAGCATTAGTTTGGTATGTGTCAACCCTTGATGCAGCAATCAAAAACAATTCTCGTGAACTAGCTAGGCAAGAAGCTAGGCTAGAAACCGTAGAAAAGACAGTACAATCACAGGCAATAATGCTTGGTCGTATAGATGAAAATATAAAAGCAATAAGATCATCTGTAGAAAAGATGGCAAATAGAAATGATAATAAGGTTTGCCATAATGATAGAAGTATTAGCTTTAGCAGGTGCAGTTACTAAGATAGCTGGTGCAGTTAGCTCGTCTATCAAAGCTGGTGGTGATGTAGCAAGTTTACTTCCTCACTTTGGTAAGTTAGCTAAGTTAGAAGCTGACATAGGTTAGCTGAACAGGGTAGACACAAAGGTCCACTAGGTAGACTTACCTCATCTGAAGAAGAAGGCTTTGCAATTGCACAAGCCAAGATGAAACACAAAGAAGCACAGAACGAATTACGTGAAGTGTGTAGACTATATGGACCACCAGGGATGTGGGATCTTGTTGTAAAAGAACAAGCTGCTGCTAGGGTTAGACAGAAAGAAGCACTAGAAGCACAAGCTAAAGCTAGAGACAGATTGTTTTGGGGTATATCAGTAACAATAGGTGTGATATTATTTGTTAGGTGGTACAGGTGCAATGATCTGGGGTCTTAACGAAGTAGTGAATGGATAAATATAATGGGATTTTGGAGTGATTTATCAATGGGATTAGGTGTAACACCTAAGACTCAAGACTATGTAGATCGTACAGCAAAAACGATTGAGAGAACTCAAGGTTCCAACAATGCTAGTACTTATTCAAATCAAATGACTAATAAAGTTAATGAAAACACAGGTCAAAACTTTGAAAATAACTACACTGCTAGTGAAGGATCTCAAGCTGTTGTAAATCAATTTAATGATAATGATGACAACAGAGTAGCACCAGCATCAACAGAATCCTCTTCTACCTCTAATTCAAATAATATTTCTAGCACATCTAATGATAGTACTGGTGCAGGACAAACAGATAGATCAACAATGTTTGGTGGTCAATTAAAAGATACAGTAATTTAAATAATAATCGTTTTCAAGCTAATGATTTAAGTCAAGATGGTAACATGGTAGGTTACTCTAAGTATGGAAAATCTGCAGGTTCTATTATTACTGTTACATCTGATGGTAAATTTAAATTAACTCCTAGTGATGCTGTTGCTCAAGATTTAGGTGTGGCTGCTACAGACTTTGATACACTAGATGAAGTCTTTGTTATGTTAGATGCATATAACGGTGAACCAACTAATACTTTTGCTAGATATAACGCAGCTACTCAACAAGGTTTACGTGATAAAGATGCTACTGTATATGCAAATGATACTAGCCTTAATAATCCTGCAGATGCATTAGAGGAGTTTGGTCCAGTTTATGAGCCTCAACCTACTGACCCTACTGATTTAGAGCAAAATACTATGGTTGATCCAGACCCCATTGTGGATGGTCCTATTGTAGTAAGAGATTTTGACTACTCAGATCTTAATAGGTCTATGACTTTTGATGAGTTTAGGCGGTCTGATAAGTATCAAGTACCTGAAGGTAACACTATTGGTTATATGATGGAAGAGTATACTAGCCCTTATGGTACTGGGGGTGAAACTATTAATGCTGACAGGTTTCAAGTAAATCAGTATGAAAACTATGTGCGTGATTATTACTCTCCGTATCAACATAGTTCTGGTGAAGATACCTTTGCTTTAGTTGAAGGTGAGATGGAAGATATTAACCAGTATAAAGCACTAGGTTATAATGACGAAGATATTAAAAAACTATTGTCAGATAAGTATGATTATAGAACCCCTACTGTTGTAGAAGAAGTAGATCAAAATCTTTATGAGGATGATACAGAAGCAGTAATAGAACCTGAAACAGTAGTTCAACCTCAAACAGTAACTCAACCTCAAACAGTAACTCAACCTGTCGTACAAGGTACTAATGCTGTCTATAAACCTATACCTCAAACAGATAGCAGTACATATACTCCCACCCCTTATGATCCCTCTGCTCCTACATACACAACCCCTGCTCAAGTAACAACAACTCCTACACAGTTTAACCCTCAGTATGTAGCTGGTCCTGTGCAGCAAACACTAACTTTACCTACTACAACCATGCAAGCAGGTCAAACTCAAACAGTTATGTATAGGAATCAACGTGGGCAACAAATACCAGTTACAGAAGTAGATGGAAAACCTATGACCTATGTACCCCCCGGATATACAAGAATGTCTACACCTCAACCTTTTAATCAAGGTGGGGCAGTTGGTTATGCAGAAGGTGGTGATACCAGTCTTGATGCAGAATATAATTTAGCAACTAAGTTTCTTGGTTATAAAGGTCCAAAATCTAGACCTGCACTTAATGATTTTATGAAAGCAAGCCCCGGTGCTGCTGCTCGTATGGGTAAATATCAGCAAGCTATGAGGGGCATGTATAAAGGTGGGGTTGTAGGATATGATGAAGGTGGGGATACAGAAGAAAATAATAATGTAGGACTTACTGATGGTGGTGCAGCAGATGGTAGTATATCTGGTGAAGGTGATCAATATTATGATGAAACATTACCAATGTTTTTTGATGCTGTTAGTCAAACTATGCAGCCAATGCAGTCTACTTATTCTACTATTGCCCCTGACTCAAATCAATTTATATCAGGTAATGCAGGTCAAGTAGGAACTTATGCTCCTACAGTGGGTGCAGCACAAGTAGGAACTACCTCTCAAGCTACTACACCAACCTATACTCCTGCAGCTACCTACGGTGCAACTGGTACTGCAGATCAAGTGAGAGGTGAGACTGCAGCTACACCTGCAATAAGTGGTCAAGTTAGAGATGAGGCTCTAGTTACAGGAGCACAAGGCACTTCTAGTTTAAACATTGATGCAGCTCAAGGCACTGCGACAATGATGACTAACCCTGTAACAAGAGAAATACAATCAGGTGAACTTATTAGTGGTGCTGCAGACGCACAGAAGGCTGCTAAGTTTACTGAACAAATTCAGGCTGCTCAGGCTACCCCAAGTAAACAAGCTACTGTACAGGGCCAATTAGAGGGTCTGATGCAACAGTTTGAAGGTGGTGATACACCTGCATGGGCTGCTGGTGCAATGCGTAATGCTCTGGGTGCTATGGCTGCTCGTGGTTTAGGTGCTAGTAGTCTTGCTGGTCAAGCTGCTGTACAGGCTGCAATGGAATCAGCACTACCTATTGCTCAAGCTGATGCACAAACAATTGCATCTTTTGAAGCACAGAACTTGTCAAACCGTCAACAACGTGCTATGCTTGCGGCACAACAACGTGCACAGTTTATGGGTCAAGAGTTTGATCAAGCTTTTCAAGCTAGAGTACAGAACTCTTCTCGTATTGCTGACATAGCTAACATGAACTTTACTGCAGAGCAACAGGTGGCTTTAGAAAACTCTCGTGCTGCTAACACTATGAACCTAGCTAACCTGTCTAATCGTCAAGCTGGTGTTATGGCAGAAGCTGCAGCTATTGCTAACATGGACATGGCTAATCTTAATAACCGTCAACAAGCTGCAGTACAAAATGCTCAGAACTTTTGGCAATGGATATGGCTAACCTTGATAGAGCACAACAGACTGCACTGTTTAGGTCACAGCAAACATTCAAGCTTTGTTTACTGATCAAGCTGCTGAGAATGCTGCACTACAGTTTAATGCTTCAAGTGAAAATCAAACTAAACAATTCTTTGCCTCATTGTCAAGTCAGACTTCACAGTTTAATGCAGCACAAACTAATGCAGTAAATCAGTTTAATGTAAACTCTGTTAATGCTATTCGTGAGTTTAATGCTAACTTGCAACAACAACGAGATACGTTTAATGCTACTAATGGTTTAGTCGTAGCACAAGCTAATGCTCAGTGGAGACAAAACCTTGCTACACTAAACACTGCTGCTGCTAATGATAGTAACATGCGTTTTGCTACAGCTATTAATGGTATGACATCAAAGAACATTGACGCTGTATGGCAACGTGAACGTGATCTAATGAGTTACAATATTACATCAGTAGAATCTGGTAAAGATCGTGCTACACAAATCTTATTAGGCGATCAAACACTACAAGCTTTAAGAGAAAAAATTGGTTATGCAGAAGATAGTGCAGAGTCAGAATTTTTTATGAGGTTTTTGTTTGGTGACTTTGGAGATTTATTTAAGAAAAAATAGGAATAAACAATGTCATAATTTAAACAAACTTAAAAATATGATAAGGTTTTAGAAAATCCAGATGCTTTAAAATCTATATCTACAGCTAAAATTAATGAGGGTGGATTAGCATCTAGACTTAAAACTGTTTCTGCTTCAAGAGATTTAGAAGTTGAAGATCCTTCATTGGAGTTAAGTCCTGCACCAGAGTTAATTAAAAGAATGGAAAAATATAAAGGCTATTCAGATAATGCTGAACAGTCTAGACAAGATATGATAAATAGGATTAAAAAAGAAGAAGGACCATCGGAAGAAAAACTCTGAAGTAAGTGAAGAGTCTAATGGTCTTATGACTCCTACAGGTAAAGAAGATGTTGGTAAAAGATTAATGGGAGATATATCAGAAGCTTTAGGTTTAACAGATGCACAAGCTGCTGGTATTGTAGGTAATTTTGCACATGAAACTATGGACTTTAAATTTTTACAGGAAATAGAACCTACAGTTCCCGGATCTAAGGGTGGTCGAGGCTTTGCTATGTGGACAGGTCCAAGAAGAAAACAATTTGAAGCTTGGTCAAAAGAAAATAATTTAGATCCTGATTCATATGAAGCCTCTTTTGGTTTCTTTATACATGAAGTTCAAACTACTTCTGAAGGAAGGTTTATAGAAGAAATACAAGAAGCTGAGACAGCAGAAGAAGCAGCACGTATATTCTCTAAATCATATTTAAGACCGGGTAAACCTATGATGAGTAGCAGAATAGACAGAGCTAACTCTTATATCGGAGTACAATAATGAGTATTATATTTGCAGCACCTATTCCCGGTCAGTCACTAACTACTGAACCAAAGAATATGCCTTTTGAAAGACCACCAGAAATAGTTGATCCTATTGAAGCTCTTGATATGCACATTGAAAACATTACTAATCAAGATGCAATGGAAGATGCTTTATACTTTCTTGAAAAAGGACTAACACTTACTGCCTTAGTTGAAGGTGTACTTCGTAGTGCAGTGATGGAAGGTATGCATAGCATAGATGTTAGTCTTATTATTGCACCAGTACTACATGAGTACATTAAAGGTTTAGCTCTTGAGTCTGGTGTAAAGTTTGACGAAGGGTTTGAAAACCCAGAAGCTAAAAAGGCTATGAGCTATGAGAGGGATCGTGCTCGTGCTAGAGATATGCTAAATGAATTACGTAAGGAAACTGGTGAGTTGCCTAAAACAATGCCAGAGGGTGTTGCTCCAGAAGAACCTACGATGGAAGAACCTATGATGCAAGAACCAAAAGTAGAGGTTGAGCAACCAGCCCCTCAAGGCTTGATGGCAAGGAGATAATAGATGGGATGGAGTTGGGCAGGAGCTTTAAGTGGCATTGATAAGATGCAAGCTAAAGCTTTAAAAGAAGAAGAGATGTCTAATGAACGTGAAAAAAGTTTGCTTGGTTTGTACCTTGCTAAACTAGAAAAACAATCAACAGCTAAAACTGGTGATAAGTATCGTAATGCTGCACAGTCTGCAATGAAGTTGCAGAAAAGAGTTAGTCAAGCAGATCTTGATGAAGAAGATTTAGCTTTCTTTAATAATATTATTGAAGACCCATTTGCTGCAGAAGAGGTTCTTACTTTTCTTGATAATAATGTTACTGCTACTGGAGTACCTATTCCACTTTCAGATGTAAAACCAATGTTAAACATTGTTAATTCTAATATGCCTGAAGCAGATAAAATAGATTACATGAGTTTAATTACTGGTGCTGATCTTTCTGACAGTACAAAATACTATGAACTAGCTCAACAGATAAGTAGTATCACTGCTGCTCCGGGTCGTACAGTTCTTACTGATGTTAAGCCAGAGGCTAGAATTATACCAAAATCTCAGGATGAATTTTATCTAAGACAGATGGATATTATCTCTGGTAACCTACTAAGAAATGCTAAACGATTTGTTGAAGATAACAACAATGATACTAGTATTCCACAAGTCCGAACAACACAGAGTGCTATTCAAATGCTTCAAAGTGGTAATAAAGAACAGATGAAAGTTGGCAGAGATATGTTAATGGAAACATATTTAACTCCTGAAAACTTTAAAGAAGATTATTTAGAAATACATCCTGATGTGTTTAGGGGATGGGAAAAGAATTACTATTTACCAGAATCTTTAAAAGCAATTCAAGAACCAGAGTTACCCGGTAATAATAATAACGTTAGAGTAATCCCTAATGCAACAGTTTTAACTCAAGAAATGATTGATGCTAGTCCGGCATTAAAGAACGTTGGTGCTCAACCCGGAGATCAATTGTTACCAACAGATACAGGTGGAAAGTTATATGGCCCAGACGGAAACCCAAAACGATAGTGACCCTTTTGCTGGTATAACCTTAGCTACTGAACCTTTATAATGCTTTTAATGATGTTACTTTAGCTACAGAGCCTTACGATTTTTCCAGTGAAACTGATGTACCAAGCCAGAAGCTGGTACATACACTCAAGATGATATAGCAGAGAATGATTATGCTTACTCTATTGCTGAGGGGTATATGCGTGATAGGTATGGGAATAATTTTGTAGAGGGTAAAACTAGAGAATCTATTGTAGATAGTTTTTTAAACAATCGTAGGGCTGTAGTATCAGGAAACTCTATAGGGGTTTAGCTGAAATAGATTACATCAACGACATAAAAGACGATCAAGATAAAAAGGTTCGTGCTGCTAAGGCATACCAGTTGTATGAAAATATGGCTGGTATTTTTAGTAAAGAGCTACGTGGTCTGAAACAGGTGAAGGTCTTATGGACTTCACTAGGAGTGTATTACTTGATCCAGTAAACCTTGTTGGTGGTATCTTTGGTAAAGCTGTTGCTGGTGGCTCACTTCGTGTTGGCACTAAAGCAGCACAAAAAATTGCTCTTGAAGCAATGGCAAAAGAAAGTACAAAAGAAGCTGCTAAAAAAAGTAGGTACTAAAGTATTTGCTGATGGAGTAAAAGTTGCTGCTAATGCTACTAAAAAAAGAGTAGCAGCATACTCACAAAATGTTTTAGGTAAAACTGCAGCACAAAGACTAGCTACTAGGGCAGCTATCACAGAAATAGGTGTAACTACTAGTGTTGATGCTATGGTTGGTACAGGTATGGAGTATCTTTACCAGACAGGTATGGTAAAAGTAGAAGCACAAGAAGAAGTTAATAGGATGGCTGTAGGAATAGCTGCACTTGGTGGCATTATTCTTGGGGGTGTTCAAACTGGATTCATTGCTAGGCGAGGTGTATCTGACACTGCTTTACCCAGTATGACACTACCTGAGCCAAGCACAGAGGGTTTTGTATCTGAGGTTTCTAAAAGTATTGGTGATTATTTAAAACAAGATCCAGTAAATATAGGTAGAGATTGGAAGACAAAAATAAAAGGTGGTGCAGTACTATCAAGAGATAGTAAAGACTTTGGTGTAGAGTTTGTTCAGTCATTATTATTTGGTAGAATGGATGACGAAGGTAACACCACATTAAAAGGTATGACTCAAGTAGCATATGAACGTGGTTTTGTTTGGGCTAAACGTTTTGAAGACGATAAGTTTAGTAACTGGATGGGTGATCTTATATCAGAGGTAAGTGATAAAGAAGCTCAAGACCTACTACGTGCTATAGAAAAAGGTACTGGTAATAAATTAAAAGTTAAAGATGCTGATGGCAAACTTATACCTCGTTCTAAAGTTACTGGTCGTGACATAGGTGATATATTTGCATATAAGATGTCAGAAGCTGGTACTGCATTGGGTGCAGCAGGTAACTCTGCACAAAGATTAGGTATGTCTATTAGTGATAAAGAGCTAAAAGATTTACTTGATTCGGCAATAGATGGTGGTTTTATAAGAGATCCTAAAGCAAAACCTAAAGAACCTAGTAAGTTTATGGAAGGTACAGCTAAGACTCAAAATAGATTAATTAGATTACTTGTTTCGCACCCTTCTACCAGTGCATTAAATGTAATTGGTTGGGGTGCTAATACAACATTACAATCTGTATCAGACATGACCACAGCTTTAATATATGCTGGTAAGGGAACACTACAAAAGCTTTCTGGTGAGGTAGAAAAGGTGCTAACACTCAAAGACTTGCTAAAGTATTAGTTGAGTCTAATGCCCAAAGACTTAGATTTCTTTTGATGCTGACATGACTTACACTGCTTTTGAATCAGCACTACAAAGAAACTCCGAAGCACTACAAAAATTAAACAGTGTACTTCCCGGTGGTGTTGACAATACAACTAATCTTTTAACTGGTGGTAAGTTTAGTCCTAATGCAAAGCTTGCAGGTTTAAAGGCAGATGAGTTAATTGATTTAACTCAACGGTTAACTTTTGTTCAAGCTCAAGATTCGTTTACTAAGTCGCAAGAGTTTTTATTTCAAATGGATAAAAAACTTAGGCCACTACAGGTAAAGGTTGGAATGAGTTTTACAGGTCAGAAAATATTGGAGACATGACACTTCAAAAGTTTATGGCATCAAAAGAATATCGTGCTATTGAAGCTGATGCTGTTGATGACACAATAGAATCTATATTTTCTAAGTCATACAAAACTAAAGATGGTCTGGGTAAGTTTGCTGGTATGTTAGAAGATGCTAGAAACATGCCGGGTCTTGGTATGATGATTCCTTTTGGTAGGTTTTTTAACAACACTATAGGTTTCTTAGGTAAAATACTCCGGGTGTAAACATGGTTTTAAAAGCTTCTGGATTTTATGATAACATGTCTAAGACAGAAGCACTATCAAGGACACTGGTTTCTACTGGTATTATATATACACTTGCACAGCAAGAGGTAGAAAATATAAAAAATGGTTTACCTATGTATGCTACAACTATGGGAAGTGAAACTGTCGATCAACAGTATGATTTTCCTGTGTCAGCTTACAGAGGTGCTGCAAGAATAGTAGCACTAGGGGTATTGATGGATCAAAAACAAGAAGCAATGTCTGCTTTTGCACAGTTTTCTGAAGATTTTGGGATGTCAGGGTTGCTTAGAAATTTAGATAAAACACAACGTGATACTTTAGAATCTATAAAGCTTATGATAGATCCAGAAAGAAGAGACTTTGCAAAAGCAACACAAATGTTAGCTCAAACTATGGCAACTCAATATGTTAATCCAATGATAAGACCCCTTGAACCTTTTAATGTTGTTGCTGGTTTAGCTAGGGGTGAAGATGCAGCACCAATTGACAGAGTTCAAAATAATAAGTTGGTTAATAATGCCTTTCGTTACATAGATAATATCATTCCTTTATTTACAGGTAAACCACTAGCAGATCCTAGAGAGACTGCAGCAGGTGGTACATCTGATATACAATCAACAAAGATACTAGGTGCTAGGATTATTAGGCTTACTGATACACAACGTGTAATGAACAGTATAGGTCTTAGAGACTTTGATTTAAACACTGCTAAGAAGATAAGGGATCAAGCTCCAGAAGCAGCCAATGCTTTGAATGGTATTTTATTTGATGTTATAGAAGCAGAATCTAGTTTACTTTTAGAAAGTAGTTGGTGGGATAATTTAACTCAACAACAAAAAAGAGATCATTGGAATGATGATGTTGTAAAAAGATCTAAGGAATTAGCTAAAACATTTTTAAGGATGCAGTACTCTGGCCCTGATGAAATCATATCTCTACAATACGACATAACATCTAAGTACCCTAAAAAAGATATTCAGAAAGCTACGAAAGAACTAGACTTAGAGGGGGTAGAATACTTAGAACAAAACGAGTTATTTATTTTACAACAGTATTTAAATACTGAACAGTCGTTAAGGGATCTATCCCGATTCCAAAAGATGACACAATAAAGAAGGGGGCTTATGCCCCCTTTAATTATTCTGAATCATCATCTAGCATATAGTCTGCCCAATCATATGCTTCACGTTTTATGTCAGCCCTGTGTACATGACCCGGAGATCTAGACAGCAATGCCGCCAATACTTGACCAGCCATAAACCTACGTGCAGTTAGTGGCTTGGTCTTGACTGGCGGTTTTCTTTTTTTTTTGTTGCCTATAGTTTTTAGCTTCCTCTTCTAGCTTTGAATTTCTGCTCATTTAGTTTCACCTTCTCAAGGTTGTAGAAGTAGGCTTTATTAAAGCCCATCTCCCAATCCCTGTTTTGTTTTGTATTTTTAGAGTAGGGGTTACCTAATCTACCAGTTTTAAAAGCCTTCATACCTTCATCATATGGTTTCATTTATGAATCTCCTTCATAGTTTCTATCATCTTACGTAAGTACCATTCAGCTTTTTTTCATATCCTCAACAGGATTACCTTTATATCCATGTCGATGTTGATATTTAATTAAGTTACCATGACAATAACCTTTGAACTCCTCTGGTGTTAACACTTGTTTAATGTAATCAATACACTCAACTCCATCACCTAACTTGTAATGGGCTGGATTGTTTACCGGGTCATAACTCATTTGATTTCCACTAGCTCTGCTTCTGTGTAAGGGATGTGAAAGAAGTGTTCGTACCGTCTAGCATTGGTTAACCATACTTCCTTTGCGCATTCTTTAGTAAGTTGAAAGTCTTTGATTCTCCATGCCTGTTTACAGTCACCACGTATTACATAAAAATTACAGTAGGTATTATCACCCTCTACGTTTTTGTATTTATTTATAAGTCTGTACTTTCTGTAAGGTATACGTATCTCTTTCCATTTAGGATTCCAATCACCTGTCCATTGGTTCTTCATTTCTACTTCAGAAAAAATACTTTCCATCGTTTTTCTCACTTTTTATGTCAAAGGAAAAGTCTTCTTCTGTATCAAGAATGTTATGCCCATTACTTTTCAAGTAACTTGTTATTGCATTTTTAGCTTTACTGTCGTTCTCCTTGTATGACTGAGGTTGAAACTTTCTGTAGTATGATCCTTTAATTGGTTGTAACATTACAACTTCCTTTTTGTTATTGAAGTTTGAATTATATACTCTCTGGTATTTGAAAGCAATAGGTATTTGCAGTTGCATCTGGTGATGGTTTAGTACTCACTAATCGTTCTCGCATTGTAGTTGCAACTTGATTACAAGTCTGCCAATCGGGGAACAGTGAATGGAAGGCTTGAACTTTCATCTCACCTTGAAAAGTCATAATGAGTACTAAAACATACATGTGATTCTCCTTTATGTTAGATCTACTATTTCACAAACATCACCAGTACATGCCATAGTTTGCATTGCTACAGTGTTGTCTTCACTTTCGTATGATGCAAGCTTAGTCCAATCAATAGTCTCTGGCATACAAGATAACAAAGTTTTGTAATCATGTTTACCTATTTCTTGATAGGGTGCTTGTTGATAAGTGTGTTCGTTGTAAGGTAAGAAGGATACACCTGACATCTCGTCAAAGTATTTGTAAACAAATGCACCTACTTCAAACCACTCATCCTTCTTAACATTGATTGTTACACTAGGCTTATGCTCACACCAATGTCGTTGATACATCAGCCACATCTCTAATTGCTCAATAGCAGTCATGTCTGATGTAACGACAGAACCTTTAGGTGATTGAATAGGAAAGCTAAATACTGTTGTTTGATCTGGCTTCATAACACAAGGCTCACTAGGTATACCTTGATCAATCATAAACTGTGTCAATGGATCTTTATTATCACCACGCACAGTACGGATATAATAGGGACTATGGCGAGCATGTATGCCACTGGCACTATCCACCAGTTGTGAGACTGTTCCCGATGGTTTACAGCATGTAATTGCAGCAGCAACAGGTATACCAAGACGGTCAGCCCATTCAGCATTAGTAGATACACAAATCCCACGAAGATGTTCAAGAGTTTTCTCCAATCCTTTGTTCTTAATAGTCATCAAGGATTGTCCATTATCCCTGTGAGTGACACACCAAGCAGTCGTTCTTCTTCTGTATTCTTGCCACACCTTTCGCAAGTATGGGAACTTGGTGTAGGTTGATTGGATAGTTCCCAGAATTGTTGCCAAACGGACCTTTCGTTCAAGATCTTCCATAGTGTCTGTAGCACGTACAACAACCTCCGTAAGATTGCAGAACTGATTGGACGAAGGATGATTTCACTGCAAGGGTTAGTTCCAAACTCATAGTTAGGATCACGCCTACCATTCTTAGCAGCTTGTTCTTACTTGCTTGACGATTGAATACACCACGTTCTCCACTTCCTGATTCTACTAATGCCATCCACTCACGCATGAATGATATAGCATCTGGTTTTTCTGTGTAGCTAACAGAGTTATTAGCTAAGGCACGTTGTGGATCATTCTCCCACCATGCACCTGACTTAGCATGACGCATACGATCATCACTAAGGTTACTCAAAGAGATCATAGCTGACCTACGTACACCACCTACTACAACTACCTCACCAATCTTACACATGATGTCGTGACACTCAATGCTAGATAGCTTACGTCCTTGTGCATTCTTAAAAGTATTAATTACAAAGTTGAATAATCAACAAAGGTGCAGGGCCAGAAGCTCTACCACCAAACGTCTTTAGTTTAGCACCTGCAGGACGTACTTTAGATACATCCCACTTGGGTATTTCACCAGCCCAGAGGAGAGCAAGAACTTGACGAAGAGCTTTAGCCCAACCTTCCTTACTGTCTTTGACGACAACAGTAGTCTCACTGTCGAACAACTCAGGAACCTCAGGGAGCTTACTAATGAACTGACGCTCGACACTGAAGCCAACACCAGTACCACAGAGCAAGATAAACATAGCCTCATCGAAGGACTTAGGGTCATCTACGGGTAGGTAGCTACAGTTATACATACAAGTGTTGTCACGGTTAGCAGCAGGACCAGCAGTCATCATTGCTCTCATACTAGGCATAACTTCTAAGTTAAGATGGCAGTTCTCATTGTTTTCATCCTTAGTGTTTTCATCAATCAATTACAGGCTACAACATTATTCATGTAACGCTCTACTGTTTCATCCCATGACTCTCTTCGCCCTTCTTCTTCAAGCCATCGTGCATACCGTGAAGTGTGAATGAAGGATTGATAGTCTGTTGGTAAATAATTGTTCATCTGTTGTCTCCACTTCCCTTTAATACACCACGTTGTTCTCTGTCATCTAACTTAGCCATGTTCATCTCCATGACCTTACGTAAATTACCATTAAATATATTTGATAATGCTACTGTGTAGAACAACACATCACCAAGCTCTTTTAAAACTTCATCATCACTAAATTTATTTTTATCACGAAATAATTTCTTTATCTTTTCTGATACCTCTCCTGCCTCACCTACTAGCCCAAGTGTATTTTCTATTAAACGGTCACGGCCCTTAGTAAAAATCTTATCCTCTACAAATTGACTGTAAAAACGTACAGGATCTTTGTCATAGTCAGGGCTGTTCTGAAACATATCAAAATACCCAAAGGCTTCTAGGTCAGTCTTATTAATCATTCGGTGTTACCTTACCACAGTTATCTACGGTTATATCATCTAAATCATACAGGCAGTCCTGTATCATCTCTTGGATTAAGTCTAAATTATATCTGATACTTCGATCAGACTCAAGGAAGTTTGCATCAGGATCTACTTCTATATTTATTGTAACCTCATAATGCATTTCGGAAACTCCTAGTTATACTCATTAAGAACTCCATGTCAATCTTCAATATCAAGTTCTATTGGCTCAATATTTTTTGAAAAGTATTTCGCCATTTCGTAAGCATCATTAAAGCTATCAAAGAAATATTCGACATCTTCTACCTTACCATCTACCTCTACCTTACATAAATTAAAATGTATTCCATCCATGTCAGGATGATCAAAAGGATATGGCCCTGATATAACATCCCAAATCTTAACTGGCTTGTCTCTAAGGTCACTGTTTACCATCTTTATTCCTAAGCAATTTTATGTAGTGATCTAGCTCAGTTACTACTAACCATTTCTGTCTGTCTGAACGATAGAAAACTACAGGTGGATTATCTGTGTGATTGTCTGCTTGTGACATCCAAGCATACACGGTTTTAAGTGCTGACTTTCTCCTTTTAACTTCTATTGATATTGGTATTAGCTTACGTGCTGCTGGTGATAATTGTATATCAGCACCAGTATCACCCATGACAGTTGACTTTATATCATCAGGCTCAAGCTCAGGGAAGGCTTCTAGTAAAGCATCCCTGATCTCTTGCTGGCCTAACCTGCCCTTCTGTTTACCCTGCTTACTCAATCTATTAACTCAGGTACTTTGGGTTTCTTAACCACATCAATTAAGTACTCCTTACGTCCACCAGAATATTGAAAGACTCTAGCTTCAGGCCAGCATGTCTTACGATACTCACAACCTGAACAAGCAAATGTTAATTTAGTATTTTCAGATGTGTCTGACTGAGGGATAGGTGCTATCCGTTCCTCTGGTATCTCACCAGACACAACCTCTTGTACTTTCTTAACCTCTTGTTCTTTATTTTTAATTCATTAGTAAAGTCGTATGTATCTAAGACTAATTCAAACTGTCTTTCTGTACGACAAGAAAAGCACCACGTTTTTATCTGTTACAAGTGGATCATCCTTACCTGCATATACATATGAACTTAACTGACTGATGTAACCATATGGATCATCATCCCTAAGTACATGGTTCTTAAACTTCTGCATTCCATAACGTGATGCAGACTTAACATCTATTGTCATACCATCAATGACTGCATCCCTGTGGCCCTTGATGCCGTGAACAGACAAACGATCCTGCTCACCTTGAACATCATGCCCTGCAGCTTTTGCAAGTGCAAGCACAAGGGTTTCTAAAAGATCCCCGTAAAAGAAAAGACCAAGTAACTGAGGCTTTAATGGTGCAGCTTCTTCTGTTTTATTTATTCTATACCAAGTCTTTCTTTTACAGGGTGAACCCACAGAGGATAAACTTAAATATCCTCTGGGCTTCTGAGGTTCCTTAAACCTATCGTGTGCAACGTTTGCTATGTTACGTGATAAGTATTCCGTAATTGTTCTATCCCACCCACCCTTTCCTTCAATTACAGAATAAATATCTTCGACTAATGTGTTTATGTTAGGCATAACCTACTCCTTAAAATGGGATTTCTTCTGAGGCAAGCTCGACATTATTAGTTTGTGCGGCAGCTACACTACCTGATGTAACATCCTTGGTAAAAGGATCAGGCCCAGAGCTACCACCTGTACCATCAAATGATACATGCTTCATAACCTTAACACGTTCAAGTCGTGTGGTTACAGTACTGTACTGCTTGTTCTTGTAGATGTCTAACTCTACCAGAACCTCTGAACCATTACCGATTGGCCCATCACTATCAAAGTTCCAAGCAGTACCATCTGGTTTGTACACTGCAGGTGCTCCACCATCCCAATCATTGGGGTTTCAAACTTACGTGTAAACTTGAAGGCTCGTCCTCGTCCTTCTGGATCATCCTTACCTGCTGACATACAGCCTGATGCTTTAACACGGTCAGTGTTATCTTGATCAAGAATCATCTCAATCGTACACCGCCCATCGGTGTCACGCCATTGGCCCTGATACCCATCAAGGTCACGGTTTTCTTCAAATACTTTTGCCCATTGAGCAATACCTGTTACTGTAATTTTAGCCATTAGCTACTCCTATAAAGTTTAGAATTGAATTGTAGCATGTATTAAAAGGACATGCAAGAACTTTTTTAGTGTATCTCGGAATATTTATCTCCGAACTGCACATCAATACCTAGATCAACATTAAGCTTTAACTCCTTATTTAGTTTATTAATAGCATTAACAAGCCTACGTTGGTGATGTTCTTCATGTCCTTTCTTAACAAGGTTAATTGATTCATCATGGAACTGACCTACGATATTAGGTCTTGCTATACGGTAGTAAGCTACCCACTTATCAAAACAGTAAGCACCTGTAGATTGGTTGAGTGTAGAGAATACATCCTTCTCATATCGAAGAGTATGCCAGAACTTACTGACAGGATTTTGTACCCACATCTGTCCATTGATAAGCTTCACTTTCTTTAGGTTGTCTGCAGCAAACTCTGCGACAGACCAGTTACGTTCCCAGTATGCATTCAAAAGCTTCTTAGCTTCTTGTTCTGTCATACCAGTTTCTCTTGATAGTTTTGCTGCACCAACCCCGTAAGTTGCAGAATAGTTAACTACTTTGTAGTTTTTACGTAGTGCTTTCAGACATACTTGACCTGAGTTATGCTTGTCTATGTCGGATTGTGTTACTGCACCAGCATGTTTAGCTAAGTCTAAGTGTGGGTCAAACCCCTCTTGCGACATCTCTTCTACATACTTAGGGTCGTATGGTTTCATATAGTGTCGTTTGGTTGTGTCTTCAAGTGATGTCATATCAGCACCACATAATACATAACCTTCTGGTGCTACAAGACAACCACGTATTTCTTTACCCCAAGGTTTATCTATACCGGGAAGATTTACTAGAGGCTTTCTGTGTTTGAATCTTAGTGTATTAGTAAGACCATCAATCTCTGCCTTAACGTAACCATTAACTTCACAATCAAGCATACCTTCAAAGATACCTAGTCTGTGCTGAATGACTGTAAGCCCATCAAGTACATTGACCGTAGGGTTGGCATCAATCAACAACTTAACTGAGTTAGTAAGCTCACCGTTCTTTCGTACCTGTGGTATTTTACGATCCTCAACAAACTTAAACGTACAAGGTTTCCAACCTAGATCAAATAGCCATGCCTTTACCTGATCACTGGACTTAGGGTTAGGCTCTTCAACTCCCTTTTACTATTTCTATTTCACCGATATAGTCAGAGGGATGCATATGCTCTTGAAGTAAAGCATTCCATTCAGCACCCTGTTTAGATAGGGAACCATCTTTTTGTGCATTACCTTTGGCTTTGACTTCTTTCTAAACAAAGTACGCATAGGCATTACTGTTTTTAATTCAGTAATCTTTTTGTCCTGTTCAGCTTTTAATTTAGCTACACAATCTTGAGCAAGATCAAGGTCAAGCTTCCAACCACTTTCTTCTGCCGCATAAGCACATTTCATTTTGAATGTAAGATACTGTAAGAACCTGTCAAGATTAGACTTATCTTTGTAAACCATCATAAATCTTTGGATAAGATTTTCCCAAAGTCTTTTAGTTATCTTAACATCTTCTTGACACCTATGTATGTACTCTTCTTCAGATAGGTTTACCCAATCATTTATCTCTGGCTTTGGTACACCAAAGTCTTCACCAAAAGAATCAAGATTATGCTTAGGTCTATCAGTATTAATTACCCATGACATAGGTAATGTATCATACAACTTAGCTTTAATTTTAATACCTAAGATCTTTTCAAGTAATGGTACATCATAACGTACAATGTTATGACCTATCAAAACCTTTTGATTAAGTAGTATGTTTCTCATTGCATCATAGTCACTGGTAGAACCCATAGGGATTCCACCTGTAGTGAACGACATGCAATGTATTTTAGTGGCATCATCTAAGAGGCCATCAGCTTCTACATCAAATATCATTACGCCACCTGCGATTCTTGTGTAAACAAATCCTCTCTTAGTATGGTTGTTGTTGGATCATAGTACACTGATCCAGCCCTACCTAACTTAGCAAAGGGTCTGTTCTTATCTACGATAAAGGTTGTTGTGTTCTGTTCTACTTCGTCCTCACTTTCTGCTGTACGTTCTATCTTGATACAGATGATTGCTTCTTCTTCAAGTGATGCAGCATACTTGGTACGTCCATCATCATTGACCTGAGATATAAATATCACACCAATGTTTAACTCCTTAGCTAACTGAGCCATACGTGAACCTAGTGTAGTCAGTGTGCTAGTAGCACCATCCACACCTGAGTTAGATAGATAGGCTAGGCGTTGTACATGGTCAATGAATATATAGCCAGCACCATACACTGTAACAGCTAGACGTACATAGTCGAGAAGCTTGAGTGGATCATCATGTGACATCATCTCAAAGATGATTGTATTCTCACCCTTGGTTGCAATCTTAGCAGCCTCAATGACATTCTGTTCTGACACATTGTTGTTGGCAGCATCTTCTTTAGTCCTGACATTTACACCAAGATGATACGTAGCCATAGCACGGTAGGTGGTAGACTTCATCTCTTCCATGTGCAGCATAGCTACTGATGTATCACCATTGTTGAGTAAGCCTGTCTCAAAGTATCTGATACCTCAGTCTTACCAGTACCACGAGGTGCTTTGATGAATGTAAGACCACCCTTAACCATACCACGTATCTTGTCATCCAAGCCAGTGTGACCTGTTGGTACATACTCATATGGATTCTCATTCTTGATTGCTGCTTCTACATCAGCATCAGAACAAAAGAAGTTCTCTGGTGTGTACCGTTGTGGTGATCGTGCAGCCCACATAAGCTTCTCATGCTTGCCTGTCTCAAGGAACTCGTTAGCATCCTTGCACTCTGTCATAGGCACATAGTAAAATCTCTCAGGAATGCCTGATACAACTTATCTGCAGCCCTACGTCCAGCATCATCAAGCTCACCTGCATACACAATCTCTTTGAATGAAGTTAGATATTTTAGATTGTGCTTGATAAACTTCTCACCAATAGATGCAGATGGTAAAGACTTGACAGGGAAAGTCTTGCCAAGGATTTGATACAGACTAGCTGCATCGAACTCACCCTCAGTAATGTATATACGTTTGCCTGTACCTGCGTTGAACTCCGGGCCAAACAGGTGGTTCATACCTACGCCTTTGTCTTTGATCCATGACTTAGACTTATCATTACACATACGATACTTAATAGTATGTGGGTACTTGTATGCATACCGTACCTCTTCACCATTCGATCCTGTCTGTATTTGTATACCATACAACTGGCATACGTCAGGGTCTATGCTTCTAATGCCAGTATACTTTACACCAGTAACTGGTACGTTCTGCGGTTGAATACGTTCTTTCAAGGGATACTCCTGTTTAGCCCAATCAAAAGTCTGGGGCATGTTTTTCATAGGGTATGCTCTACTGCAAGAGTGGCAGTGACCATAGCCATCGTCATTCCAATTGAATGCATCGGAAGAACCACATTCAACATATGGACAAGGCGAGTGGGGATTATCTGACATTTGTTTTTCCTTTCGATGTCGGGTCAAGATAGGTTACTACCCTACCTGTATTCCATCTCTTAGCTTCTTCTTCTGCTTCATGCAAGTTATTAAATATCCAAACCTTATGTTCTTCTGTCCAAGGATTCTCCTTACGGACATAAGTGTGCTCTCCTAATTCTATTTCTATTTCTACTGCATACATTATCTATCCTTTCGGTTTAGGTATGGGCAATCCAGACCAATCATCGCATGGATCGTCACTCATTAGTGTCTTCCTTTAGCTAGTGCCATCCATGACACAGGGAATAACTCATGCATCTTGAGGCTGATTTGTTCAGCCACATACCGTGTCTCAAATTGGGTATCACTAGCACAACGTAATACACACATATCTGAGAATGCATCTAGTGATCCTGACCAGTACCACTCAGTCATGGTGCTTTGGGGCAACACCATACGTGCTTGCTCTGGGCATACACCTACAACATTAATTAAACGCATGTAGTAAGATACTGCCCTTTCTAGTCGTTGTGTATAAACTTCTTCAAGAACTTCAACCACACCATCACTACCTTGTTTCTTATCTTCTGAGTGGCCTCTCCATACATCAGGTATGTAGAACTCAGGACGTTCATCCACATACCTACGACTGATCTCATTCCATCGTAGGAACTTATGCTTGACTAGCTGCCGTGCCACAAAGATAGGTGCTTTGACATGAAAGGTAGCAAAGCAGTGACCAAAGGGTGACATGTGTTTGTGATCGGCTAAGTAGAAGACAAGCTTAGTATCACGTTTAGATAAGCCAGACTTCTGACCTATAGAAGGGTGCTGCCAATCAGCTTTCTTACCAAAGCTAACTCTAGCTGCGTTAACTACGGACAGGTCACTGCCCATATGGTCTATGTAAGTTGCTTCAATCATATTTATTCTCCTACATTACTTGGTTCATAGACTGCACCATTGTACTTACTGCCTGTCTTTTTTGTACCAACCTCTACTCCATTATTACAACCAAAGACAACCAGTAATAATACTATTGCAATAAACATACATGATCTCTTGCTCCACTTGATGAACTCTTCAAAAGTTCTTTCAGCTTCTATCTGTGATGACTCTCTCGGTGTCATGCTACTACCTCGCAATCCTAGAATCTCTTGCAGTGCAGGAAAATCCTCTTCTAAATCAGCTATAACTTTATCCATTTCATCTGGTGTCATACGAATTTCCTTTGTGCTTTTCTTTTCGTTTAGGTTTAGGTTTTTTCTTATCGGGAATAGTCTTCTTCCTATACTTAGGCTGCATAAGATCTTTTGCCATAGGGTTAGGCTTTCTCATTTGTTTCTCCTTTCTAAGGCAGACTTAGCAGCAGCATAGGTATGCTTCTGATATGGATTAAGTGAGGCTATATTCTGATGTCCAGTTACGGACATGATAGCTAGATGATCTACCTCTGCATCAATCATTTCATTGATTGCACTCTTCCTAAGATCACCAATTAGTAGTTCAGAAGGTAGTGCTCCTGCTTCTTTTATTTCATTTGCGATCAGGGATACCTGATTAATGTTTAACGGCCTGTAAGCACCGTCAGATGGCCTCTGGTGGGGTACTACATACTCTTGGAAGTCCCAATCTTCCTTCTGCTGAGTGAGCATAGCCAGTATTTCATCTGATATAGGTAGCTCCACTGTTGCCCCACGTTTAGTTTGTTTTATCTTAACCTTTCTCTCGTCAAAGTTTATCGAAGACCACTTGAGTAAACGGATATCAGTAGGTCTTTGCGCCCACTCATAGCACATCAATGCTATCAGTCCAAGGTTGCGCCACTCAAACTTTGTGAATGCAACATCCAGAAATTTTCTACTTGACCTTGTGTCCATGTTGTATCCCTTGTCTCATGCTTTCTCTTACGAACTTTAGACATAGGGTTATACATAATTATGTCAATAGATACACAGAAATTTAGTATCAATGATAATATTCTTGCACACTGATTCCCTTTAGACACACTAACATCTTCACACCATTGCTCATATGCAACACTACAATTAGCAGAGGTAAGATTATTAATCTTGATCTGCCCCAATCGTTTACTCCCTATTCGTGTATTAAATACAGCATCCATAGTACTATCATATGTTGTCTGAGAATTGGGTGCTAGTTGTTTGAAGTGTGTGGTAGTGTAGTACTTATATACTTGAATGATTGTAGATCCCGGACCTATGTCACCTGCAATAATATCACCACGACGAAAGGCTTCTACCTTTTCAATCAATCTAGGTATCTCATATCTTGCTGACCTGCCATCACGAAAGGTTTGATTCCTCACAACGTCAGCATCAATAGCATCTTGAGGTGGGCAAAATCTCCATGCGATACCTGTCTTTAAATTAATCTTCTTAGTATACTTATACATACTAGATACTCCTTAATAGATAAGTATATCATAGTAGGGTACTGATAAACAATACCCTACCATTTTTTTATATTCGGAATCCATCATCTTCCCATGACATAACTAAGTCAAGGTTGATAACATCACAGACTCCTTTGATACATTCGTATACTTTTATATGACAATCCTTGTGAGATATATCATTTGCAAAGGATACACTATCCGAAAGTAGATCTTGATATGTTGATCCTACAGTTTCATCCTTATGGATAACCTCTACATAATACATGATACTATTGTTTACCTCCTTCTATCACAATTAGTTGTGGTTGTTTCGGTCTGGAAGACAGCACACTTCTAAGTTCTTCATACCTTTCTGGGCTGTAGTCTCGTAGTTTAATTACAGGCTCGGTATCCATGATATCAAAGATAGCATTAGGGAATGCCTCTGATAATCTTTCACAGATTAAGCTTGCACTTTCAATGGTCGAGCACCTCATTACGAGGCACTCTTCCAGTTCATCTACATACATTTCTACCACATAATATTTCATATGTTATCCTGCAAAGTGGTACAGCTTACGTCCGTAAGCATGTTTAAGATAGATTGTTAGCCTACCAAAGTGATAAGCATTCATGGTATCAAGTGGTTCATACTTGAACCAACCACGAGAGTCACGTTTACGTAGGCGACACAAACCTTTCTTGCCTAAGATGTTAAAACGAAAACCTTTTGTCCTGTCATTGAGGGGTTTAGTTGCTACGATTGCAAACATTTTTATATCCTTTGTTTGTGTTAAAGATCCATGTTACATAGAGAGGGAAACGCCTGACGAAGTTTCCACTTTGCAGTATCAATATTACGAGCATCATCTAATGTCAAGTCAAACATCTCACGCATATTATCTTCTGCACTACGTATAGTTTTGTATGCATTTTCGATAGCACTACGTTGCTCTTCAGTTAGTTGATCAGTGCAAGCATTCTTTTCTGCATCGGCTGCATCACGTTGCTCTTGCCATGTGGCATGGTTTTGCGATTTCTTCTGGTGTCATTG
>UEXL01000247.1_pt1 | contig 24825 bp, 16 predicted proteins | sample 1796671 | NCBI WGS metagenome assembly UEXL01 (sample SAMEA4772471, study PRJEB27181) | metagenome | reverse complement strand
CTAATACTGGTGGTATTGCTAATCAAGGTGTTTATAATGACTTTAATGCAGTTAAGGATACGGATGTTATTGAGAAGGCCAGAAAGGTAGCTTTAGATATACAAAGGAATCCTAAAATATTAGAATCATTTGGTCTTATAAAAAAAGGTGATAGATATTATGATATTAAAACTAGAAAAGAATATACTCAACAAGGAGCTATAAAATTTGGAATTAAAAATACATTAGCGTTAGATCAAGATGTAATGTCTGATTTAAATCAGAGAGAACAATTAGGAATGCTTGGTGATAATACAGCTAGTGATTATTTAAATACATTAGGGTCTTTAGATGAAGTAATATACTCTAAAAATAAACAAACACAAACTAGACGTGGTTTCTTTGATCCTTTGGAAATAGCCGCTAAGAAGAAAGCATTAGATAAAGCATACGAGACTAAAAATGTTGATTTTGAAGGGTTTGTTACTGGAAAACAAGTAATATATGATGAAGATTCAATAAATGATTTACAAAGGATAGTAAGTGGTAAGACACAAATTGATGAAACTAAATATGTAAATCATGGTGATGCATCTTTCTTATCAGCAATAGCAGATATATTTTCAGGTAAAGCACCAAAAAAACCTATAGTATTTAAGGAATTAAGTGGTGAATTAAAAACTAAAACTGAAAATATATTTAATGGTTTAAAAAGAACAGGTGTGCTTAGTGAAAATGCGTTAATAAATGATAAAGCTACACTTAAAGCTGTTGTAAATTATATGCAAAATAACCAAGCTGTTGTAATACAACCAAATCTTATTAAACATGGTGATGTGCTTAAATCTGAAAAAATTGGTAAAGACATTATTAATAATGCTTCTAGTAGAGAGTTTTATAATACTAAAACTGGTAAAATAATGACATATGAAGATATGATAGATAAAGGTTACCTTACTGCTGAGAAAAATGATAATTATAAAGCTACAACATATAGAGGTAGTTTAGGTGCAGATAATATGTATTCATTAAAAGTTCCTGCACATGCAAGAGCTGGTTATATTACACCACATGTACTAAATATAAAAGGTCAAGAGTTTTTAGTTCCTGGTAGTAGATCTCAATTAAATAGTCAGAAACATTTAATGGATTCTAAATTTAATAGAGTATTCCAAAAATTAGCTACTCAACCTGGTTTACCAACCAATTTTCAATGGAAAGATCCACGTAATCAAAAAATTAGAGACGTTGAAATAATGAGATTATCTAAAACGAGTGAAGAATATCAAAAATATGGAGCACCTTACTTAATGAATATAGATGGTGTTTTAAAACCAATTAGCGAAGGTATTTTTAGAAGAATGCAAGCTGATTTAAATATGCAAAACTAATGGAAGATGAATTTGACATAGAAAATTTATACCCTGAATTAGACCCAGCTACATTATCTAACCCAGATAATGTTTCTTCTATTATACAATATAATAGTAAACTTGGGGAATCTCAATATGATGATGGGTTTTTAGCACACTTACATCAAGATGAAGGTGATATAGATACCGCTTTAAATTCATATAGAGCTAGTAAACAATCTGGTTGGGATCAATTAGGTAATTCATTAGGTAGACTTACTAATATTATACCAGAAGCTATTGGTGGGATTGCATCAGCATTTGATTTTGAAGATTATTTTAATTCTAATCAGGAAGTTGGTAACTGGTTAACTACAATGATGGATGAATGGAAAGAAACTACAACTGAAGCTTTACCAATATATAGAGAAAATCCTGGTAAGTCATTAGATTTTGGTGATTCAGGATGGTGGTTTGAAAACGGTTCATCTTTAGTTAATTCTATAGGTGGATTTGCTATATCTGGTGGTGTTATAACCAAAGGGTTAGGTGGTTTAAGTAAACTTTCTAGAGTTGATAAGCTAGCTAAAATGATAGGGGGAGTAAATAAAGCTAATAAAGTAGGTCAAGTTGCTCAAACAGCTACTACAGCTACAATGCTTAACCAAGCTGAATCTATAATGGAAGCTACCCAAGTATTTGATTCAACATATAAATTTGAATTTGATAAATTAAGTGCTGCTAATGATCCAGATGCTGAATCTAAAGCTAAACAAAAAGCTGCTGATGCCGCTAAATTAACTATTAATGCTAATAGAGCTAATATAATTTTAAATTTATCATCTGCTAATTTATTTTTAAAAGCACCTAAATTAACAAGCAATATACTTAAAAAGGAAACATTTAGAAGTAATTTAACTAGAGGTGGTGTTGAAGGTGTTCAAGAATCAGCTGAGGAAGTTATAAATTTAATAGCTGGTGATATAGGTAGAGCTTTTGGTGAAGATAAAGATTATAGTTTAAGTGCGGTATTAAATAATTTAAATGCAGCTGAAGCTACTGAAGCAGCCTTATTAGGTTTTATAGGTGGTATGGGTCAAACTGTTATCACAAAAGAAGGTGTTAATAGACTTAATAAAACTATTGATCCTGATACAGGTGAAAAAATATCAGTTAGAGATTATAATAAAAAACAATATGATCAACAACAAGAAATAATACAAGAATATGATGATAATGCTAAGGAAAATAATATTAAAACATTTACAAATGCATTTGATAGTATAAAAGATAATTTGATATTACAAAAAGCTTATAAAAAAAGCTATTAAAAATGAAGATAATGAAGAGGCTCAGAGACTAGCTAATTTAACATTAGGTGTCCAATCATTTCATGCTTTTAAAAATGGTACTACTGAAAACCTTATTAAATTATACGAAGAATTAAAAAAAGGCCCTCAGAAAGAGGGAATGGGTGAAGATTATAAAGAAAAAGCTTCTGCTGCTATTTCTAATATTAAAAAATTAGAAAAATACTATAATTTTTCACAAGAATTTGCTAATAATAAAGAGGTATATCTTAATAGGAACATAGATGTAGAATTAACTAATGAACTTAATAATTATAATAATTTATTAACAGAAAAAGAAGGTGATTTAAATAGTAAAATAGAGCATAAGTTAAAATATAAGAGATATGCTAAATTAAACTTTCATCCTCAAGATAGACCTAAAATAAGCCCAACTCCTGTTACTGCTAGTGATTTAGATACTGAAACAGAAAATGTTTTAAAAAATAAGTTTAAATCTACTATAAAGAAGTTACCTGAGTATAAAGCCTATGTTGATACTCAAAATAAGATTGATGATATATTATCTAAAATTGATAAAAATGACAATGATTTTAATAAAATAACATCTGATAAGTATCAAACATCTTACAAAAAGAAGATTGAATCTATTGATAAAGCTATTAAAAATTCTATTGATAAACAACAAGCTAAAGTAGAAAAAAGAAATTAAAACAGAAGAAGCGGAAGCAATTAAAGAGGAAGAAAAAGCTGTTAGAGCAGAAAAAGTTACTACCCAAGCAGTTGATGCTGAAACAGAAAATATTACAAATGATGTGCATAAAGCAGTCTCTAACTTAAAACCATATGATATTTTTACTATACCTGAAAGCCTTAGTGCTACACATGCAGGTAAACAATTTTATTTAGATGGTAGTTCATCAACAGATGATATAAAAGTATTAAAAGATACTAATACTGGAAGTAATATTATTATTGAAGTACCTACTTATAAGAAAACTCAAGCTAATAATTATGATATAGATGATTATGCTACATCTGAAGGTGGTGATATTAATAGAGTAGTTACAAATAATGAAAATACTTTAGATACTAATCCTGATAAAATAGGTAATGGTTCTAAATTAATAAGTACTGATAATAAAGGTAAAGCGTTTGATTTTATCAAAAAAAAGATTATGCAGCTTATTTAGATTATGAAAAAGAACCTATTGATAAGATTGGAACTATTGTAAAGTTCAGTTTAAATACAAACGATTTAAAGAATCCTAAATGGACAAAGGCTACGGCATTATATAAAAAAAGGTATTAATACCTTAAATGATACTGAAATTGAATATTTAATAGATTATTTACCAATTGATGCTGTACTTACAGATAAAATTAAGGCTCCTATTGAAACTATACCTACTACTGAACAAGATCCAGTTAGATATATCAACAGTTCTAGAATATTAAGAAAGAATATTATTAACGAATTAATGAATGGTAAATCTCTTAATGAGCTTAATACAACTATTGAAGGTCAATATGAAGGTGTTTTAAAAGTTGATGAAAAAGTTGATGGTAAGGTTCTTGAAAACTCCATAATGGACTTACATTTCTTAAAAGGTAAAAGTAAGGCTGATAAAATTAAAACAATTAAAGAAAATATAGGTGTTGTTAATGATAATGGTGATATTACATTTGTAAATGGTGCAAAAGTACCAATGAAAGTTAGTTCTAAAGGTGAATTTTACTTAAGAATGCCAATGGCAAACGGTAAACCTTTCTATTTAAAACTAAATAGTAAGAAAATATCTATTGATCATGCTTCATTATTACATGATTTATATTCTGTTAGAATAAATGATACTGACTTAACTAAATCTACAAGAATTAATGAGTTAGAACCATCACTAGCATCTAAAATTAATAATGTTTTAAAAGATGAGGTTAATCTTATAGGGACTAAAGGTGATTTAACAATAAAAGATGTTATTGACTTTTTAGTATGGGATGGGGCTAAGTCAATTAAATCTAGAATTAAATTAGAAGGTACTGGAACTGAAGGAGGAAGGCAATTTATATATGGTAATCCTGGTTTAAATGGTGCTATAGTTAATAAAGGTGAGGTTATTAATAAAGAAAATTTTACTAATTGGCTAACTTCTGATAAAAGATATTCAATATCATTTAAACCTAAGAAAGGTCAACAATCTAAAGCTAGTATATCTATAAATGATAAATATTTAGAATACTTATTAGATAATAAAATATTAAATACAAACGCTGTTGTTGGTGAGAATAATCCAACTTTTCAAGGTTTTACAACAATTTACTTAAATAGTAATGGTATAGAGAAATCCAAAGTATCGCCAAAGTTTGATTCTAAAGTAGATGGTGATTCTGATGATTTAGTTAGTAGAATTGTAGGTTCAAATACTTATCTTGCATCTATTAAAAGTGGTAGGCTGTTTTCAGTAAATAAAAATATTGAATCTCTTCATACTAGAATAATGAGTAATGCAGAACTAGTTAGTAGTGTAGTTAAAGATAATAAGATAATAGATCAATTTGAAAAAGAAAATAATGCGGATGACTCATTTGATTTATTTCAAGATAGAGTTCTTGTAAGTTTAACTAGATATAGTGCACCAACTCCTAATTTAAAAGAAAAACTTGAAATTAAAGAAGTACAAAAAAAGAAAGAGAAAATAATACCTAAAGATGAAGTTAATGTTTCTGATAGATTAATACAAGATTTAACAATACATTTAGCAACAGCAGGATTACTTAGATTAGATAAACAGTTTGAAAAAACATCTAAGAAAGGTAATAAAGCATTATTTGAATATTTAAAAAATATAGCTGATTCTAATAAAGAAGATATAGCTGCAATTATTAAAAAATGCCAATAAAATATGGGAAAAATATGTAATAGACTTGCTGTAACTAATAACCAGCATTCAGAACTATTTAATACTTTACTTAGTATTGCTAATAACAATGAAGAGTTAGCAGATGAGTATTATGCTTTTTAAGAGTGAAAGATTTATTAATGATTTTGGTGATTATCAAGATCAATATACTAATTTTGATGCTGCTAATTTAAAATTAGTGAAAAAGATTAGATATTAATCATGAACCTAAGTTATTTCTTGATAAAAATATAATAGTTATTACTATAAGAATAAACATCATAAAAAGTATATTACCTAGTAGTACTAGAAATTTAAATGTATATTATTCAAGTGAAGCTATTGACTCTATATCTAAAATTTTAGCATTAGACTTTTTAAAACCAAGAATAGGTGATGATTTTAATGATTTAAATCTAAATAAAGAAAAAGGTAGATTAATAGATAGTATTAAAAATAAATTAGAGTCTAAAATTAAAGAACTTAAATCAGGCCCTAGTATTATAGAAAAAACTAAAGGTGGGGTATTAGAATTAACATTACCTCACTTAAATGAATGGGTTAAGAATGTTGAAGATTATTATAAATCTATTAATTTAAACTACGTTGAAACAACTGAACAAGATGATGTTGATGAAGATACATCAGCCCCTGGTCATGCATATGGGTTATCTTCTTTTGAAAAGAATTCAAAAGATAATGTTACGAGTAATATAAAACTTAGACTTTCTTTATTGCAACATGGGACAGAGGTGGATTATTTATTTTATGAACCTATATTAATATCTTTTGATGAAGTCAATAGTTCTTTACAGAAAACTTTAACTAATAGTATTGCTTTAATGAAAAATGGTCAACAAGAAGACTTGTTTGAAATATATAAGCAAGAGATACATACATTATCATTAAAAAAACCTTATTTAAAATCTTTAACAGCTCAATTAGATAATATTACTGATATTAATTTAAAGTCTCAATTTGTAAGAGCATTTAATCTAGATAAAAATAATTTTATAGGTACAATATATGATATAACTAAAGACAATATTATTGTAGATGTATTAAATTTATCTGATGTTGGCTCTAAAACCAATATGGTTAAAAATAACTGGACATATTCTTTTATTAAAACTGTATCAAATTCTAATCTTGAGATTGATGAGGCATCTATTACTAAGATAAATGATATAGAATCTGCTTTTAAAGGATTTTATGGTGATAAAAATAGTGGTTTTAGAAAAGATGTATATAAAGGTACTGTAAACCTAGAAAGGGCTAGTGATGAAATTAGAAATATATTAAATGACTTAGGTATAAATACAACTGAAAATGGATTTAATCATTATTTAGATGGTTTAGAAACTAGTACAGCTGATAAAGATTTAAGAATAGAAAACTTAAGTAATTTATTATCTAGTGTTAATTATTTATTTAAGAGTTTAAAAACTATAACTACTAAGAATTATAAAGATATTTTAAATAGTCAGAATGAAATAACAAACTTAGCTAAGGCTGAGTCATTCTTTATTTCAGAAGGTTCTGACGCATCTATATTTTCAGTAGGTAAATCTAAATGGGTTTATTCTAACCCTTCTTACTTATCTAATAAGGTAAAAAGAATGGAATAAGGATATTACATATTTAGATAATCATTTCAATGCTAGTGAATTTAATAAAGGTTCTCATTATATGTCTACCATGTTAAACACTCCTAGTTTAGTTAAAAATCTTACTTTAAATGTATTTAATTCACTGCAAGTAAAAAATGACGCTGTCAATGCTAGTGATGGTAAAACATTATCTAAGAATGATGCACTTGCAGATTCATATAATAAAATATTAGGTTATAAAAAACCAGGTGGGAAGTCTTATTTTAATACTCCTACACCAGCAGATAAATCAACTCAATATCAAATAGGTATTCCTAATGAGCTAATGGTGGAAACTAATGCTTCATTTGATAGAGATACTAATCAAGTTGTTATAAATGATTCAGCTTATGAAATATTAGTAAGCTATATTGTATCTGAACATAATAGAATGAGAAAAGTTCAGAAGGAGATTGATTCTGGTACAACTACAATGATAGAGCATTACCATATAGGTAGAAAGAATGGTATTAAGTTTCAAAGTATTCCTGAATTAAACCATGATAATTTTAAAAACTTAGGTTTTAATTTTGAACTATATGGTGAGAGTGGAGAAGTTTTAGATATTGATTTAACTGTTGAAGCTAAAGCTCAAATTAAAGAATATATTAAAGATATAGTATCTAAAAACATTAAAGTTTTTTATGATACATTATTTGATAAGAAGTTGTTTATCATATAATGCAGATGGTGTGATTATCAATAAAGGTATTGACAGTAGTATATGGTCTTCATATGATTCTAGATTTAGACCATTAAAGGTTGCGTCAGATATATTTATAAATGGTTTAATATCTCAGATAGAATATTCTAAAATGTTCTCTGGTGATGTAGCTTATTATAAAAATGCAGATGATTATAAGAAAAGAATACCTGCTACATATACAGATGGGTTGCAGTTATACACGCAATCATATGATAACCCTGTTGATCAAAATAAAGAAAATTATTTTAACATTGCTGTTATCAATAATGTAGTAGTAAAAACACCTTATTATGAAGAATTAGTAAAATTAGTAGGTGAAGATATAGCTAGTAAATATTCTGACATTAACTCTACTGATGCACAAGCATGGATTACTCCTGAAAGATGGAAGTTTTTAATGGTAAGGTTAGGTAAATGGTCAAATGTACATGATTCAATTTATGACAAGTTTAATAACCCAAATGCTGAATATACTTCTACTGAATTAAAACAAGTAGCACAACCCTTAAAAGGTGTGTATTTTGAGATTAATAATGGTGTACCTGTTTACTTAAAGTATTCACAAGCTGTATTAGTTCCTAATATGGTTAGAAATAATAAAGGGTTGCAGACATTAGTTAATAAAATGAAGGATGCTGATATACAAGAACTTATTACAATTGATGGTGTAAAAGTTGGTGCAGCAAAACCTGTTAAAACTCATACTGATGAAGGTATTGTTTTAAATAACTTTGAATTAACACCATATCAATTAAAGAATAGTGGTTGGAAACTTCAACAAGATTTACCTATTAAGACATTCAAGTTAACTGAAGTAGGTTCTCAGATTCAAAAGAATATATATGCTGGTTTATCAAGTAATTTAGATAAAACATTTGATGTTAATGATATTGAAATGAGTGGTTCTGAATTAATAGAATACATTAATAATATAGTAGCTCAATTATCTAATAAAGGTAAGGATAGATTCACAAAGGAATTTGATGTTGATGATAATAATAAAATCAATAATATAGACGCTCTTACTGATACACTATTAGATGAATTAAAAACTAGAGGTGCTTCTAAAAATGTCATACAAGCATTAGAAAGTGGTATTACCCCTTATGCTATACCTGGATATCAGCAAAAAAATACAGAATGTATTTGCATCTATTGTATTAAAGAGATTAGTTAAAATTAAGACTAATGGTGGTTCATTTATTCAGATGTCTAACTATGGTTTAAATAAAGATGAAGCTGATAATAAAGGTGTTATATGGACTCCATGGGCTAAGGAAACTACACATGAATATGAGGTTATAGGTGAAAAGAATGGTAGACAGATAATTAGACCTGCTGGTATGTTAATCAGTGGTAGTTTAATAGCTAAATATATACCTAACTATAAGAAATATAGTACTGCTCAATTATTTGGAACAAAAGAGAATGATTATAAAGATGCAATGATAGATAAGAGAATTCTAGATTCAATAATAGGATATAGAATACCTAATCAGCATTTAGCGTCTAATGATGCATTAGAGGTTGTTGGTATATTACCAGAAGAAATGGGTGATACTGTTATTGCTTATACAGGTATTACAACTAAGACTGGTAGTGATTTTGATATTGATAAGATGTATCTAATGATTCCTTCAATTAAAGCTATAAGAAAAGATGGTGACGTATCTAAATTAAAGTATGTAGAAGATGAAGGTCTTAGTTTGGAAGATCAATCATTAGCTCAGTTACAAAATAGTTTAATTCAAGCTTATAAGGCTGTTATATTAAATGAAAATGTGATTGAAGATGTAATGACACCCATTGATTTTGATTTTATTAAAGATGATATATTAGATTTATTTCCTAAAGATCCTATTGAAGCATATGATACATTTAATATCAATAAAGATGTAGATTTAAAATATGAATTTATGGCTGGAAACGCTGGTATTGGTCAAACTGCAAATATGCTAGTTGATCATAACAGAGGGTTAATGGCTGATATATATTTAAATGATACTGATATTGGAATGGGTTTTAAAAATGATAAAGGTTTCACTACATTTGACACAGAATACTCTGAAGTATTAAATGAAATAAAAGACCCTAAATTAAAAAGTATTAAAGTAGCACATTCTTTATCTGCAATAATGAATGGTTACGTTGATATAGCTAAAGATTCATATATAACAAGAGGTAACTGGACTACACAAACAGCTAATGTTGGATTTATGTTAATAAGAGCTGGTGTACATCCATTTAAGGTGAATGCTTTATTAGGACAACCTATTATTAGAGAGTATGTTGATTTTATAACTAACTCAGAATCTAAGATAATTAATGAAACTAGTAATATTAAAGATAAGTTTAAACAAGAACAAATAAGAAAATTATTAGAAAACGATACATCAATAATTACAATTAATGGTATATCATTAACTAAACGTAAGATATATAAATTAGTAGATAGTAAACCAACCCTTAATAAATTAGCTACAATATTTAAATTAAAAGAAGCTGATGAAGAAGTGTTAGATTTATATAAGCATTTAAAGTCATTAGATAAATTATTTGAAGATACTAAATCTGCTAATGCTAGTAACTTATCATTAAAAGATCTTAGATACAATGTAAAGAATCCTAAGTCTGCTAAGTTACAACCTGAGATATTAAATTGGTTCTATGAATTAGTAGATAACTCTAAGAAACTAGTGGAGAACATTAATGCATCTAAAGTTGATGTGAATGGTTACGGTAAGAATATTGGATCTTTAATTGTTACAACTAATCTAATAAATAAATTATTAAATGAGAAAGAAAGTGGTAGTTTTATGGGGTATGCTTCAAAGCTTCATTATAATAATGAACCAACAATACTAGGGGCTTATACTGAGAATTCAGTTAATTATATTAAAGATGTAATGCAAGCTAATCCATTATTTTTTTGCTACGGCTAATCAGTCAATAATTAATACATTTAATGATATTTCTAAGAGTATTACTAATGAAAATTTAATGAATCCTAAACTAGCTGATAAATTAGAAAAAGATTTTTATTCATATTTATTAAGTGGTTTTGAACCATTAAAAACTAGCCAAGAAGAGAAAGAAGATTTAATAAATAATTTACCTGATAGATTAATGGCTTATTCTAAAGAAAATGAAAACTTATTCATAAAAGAATTAGATATTAAATTAGGGGATGATAGTATTTTTTATATTACAATGAATAATAAGAAAAAAACTCCTGAATATCAAACTGAATTAACAAATGCATGGTTAGATTTAATAGTTGAAAATAAAAAATTAGGTAATGATTTAATTAAATATTCTTATTTAACATCTGGATTTAAAATGAATATAAATCAGTTTTATACTTATATACCATATCAATTCTTTGCTGAAGGGCATATAGATGAGTATATTAATGAAACATTATTTGAGTTGAGTAATTCAGATATATCAGATAAACAATTTAGTACACAATTCTTTTCTCATAATATTACTGATTACCAACTTGTAGGTAAAATACATGGTAGTCAATTGAATAAAAAAGGATTATCTAATCCAGCAGGTGTTATTTTAGAACCTAATGAAAACTTCAAAGGTGTTAAAGAATATTATGTATATGAAGTTAGTAGTGAAGTTGAAGGTAAAATAAAGAAAAGAACATTATTATTTAAACTATTAGGTTATGATAAAGATAATGCAGCTATTTTAAAAAGAGTACCTGTTCATGGTAAGAAAGATTCAAAAGGACATAGGATAGTAGAATGGTCATTTGGTAATGAAATAACTACAAAAGACAATGATATATTAATACAACCTACCACTGAAAATTTACTTGAATTAGAAAACCAAATAGATGAAAGATATAATCCTGATAAAACCAAAGAAGATGATTTTGAAAATATGTCTGATTTAGATGAGAATATAACACAAGAAGTAAAAGAATTATGGGCTTTTCATTCCAAAGTAATATTAGAGAAACATAGTAATGTTACTATACAAGATTTCGCTGATATTGTAAATAAGAATGATAAGGAAGAAGTAGAAAACTGGATAAAAAAATTGTTATGAGTAAGATAAGTTGTATAAATATAAATAATAAGGAATATAAGGCTTTAGTAGAGGATAGTAATCTATCACCTATTGTAGTTGAATTTAAGATTGCTAAATGGCAAAGTGAGACAGGTTTAGACAGGTTTCCTTCTAAAGATGAATTAATGTCTTTTGATGGGGTTAGTTATAATTTAAAAGCTGTAGATATATTATCTTCTGATAAGGCTATACAAGTCTTTAAAAAGGGTAATAAGAACAACTGGGAGTTATCTAAAATTCTTACAGAGCTTCAAATACCTAAAGAGCAGAAACAACTTATATTAGATAAGGGTTTGACTAATAAAGATGAAATCATATTAGCTTTATTAGCTGATAATAGTTTTGCTGTTGAAATTAATATTGCTACTACTAAATCAGCTAATAGTGTGGATGATTATGATACAGCCTATGAGCAGCAGTATGGTCAAGGAGATATTGTAGGAAGTAATACACAGCATTACTCAAATTTAACAGTTCCAGGTGGTATTAATTATACAGAAAATGAAATATCTACACCTGCTATAACACCTAATATTAAAGGTCATGCTCAATTTAGTACTAATCAAGGTATCGGATGGTTTAGGAGCGATGAACAAAAAGAAGATTCTAATTTAAGTATAGAAAAAGGACGTTTAATAGATAATAAAATTTATACTAAAACTCGTAGAATACTAGAATTACAATCTGATTTATTTCAGAAAGGTAGAGATTCTAAGTTATTAGTTGGTGAGAGGTCAATAGATGGAGGTGGTACATTTAATATAAAAGATCATGAATACAAAAGAAGTATAAATGGTGAATTTAGTGTAAGATCACCTGAAGATGGTTCTGATACTGTTGAAGATGGTGGTATTGTAGTAATAAAAAATATTTCAGAATCAGAATATTTTGATGCATTAAGAACATTAAATAATACTAATGAAGATAATCAATTTCTACAACTTTTAAATAAAAAAGGTAATTGGGTTAATTTCTTTATTCAATCTATAGTACAAGATAGTATTAAGAAAGGTTATAAAAAAGTATTATTTCCTACAGGTAATACTGCTGCTACTGTTGAAGGTCATACTACTATAGCTGATGATATAAAGAATACAAATAAAATAATAAAGATATTAGAAGATAATAAAGTAGAAAAAAATCCTGATGTTGAATCACCTAGGCAAGCTTATAGATTTAAAATAAGTGAACATAATGATTATAACTATGCCGCAACACAATCTGAAGCTGAAGGAGATAGAAAAGCTAAAATTGATTACTTAAAATATAGAAATAAAGAAAGAAAAGAACAAGGTGTTGAAAAACTTGCTCCAATTGAAGCTTTTTATAATAATAAAGTAACGAGAACACTTGATAAACTATATGCAGTAAATAAAATTACTGATAAATATGGTAACACTTGGAATGAAATAGATTTATCTCAAGATATAAGTCAAACGATATTATTAAAAGATTTATTAAATGAGAATATAAAAGATAGAGTATTTGAAAATAACGTTACAACCCCTACATTTAATAATGATCCTAATTTAAGAGGTGATTTTGTAAAGACTATGAGGTTATTATTTAACAATAAGACATCTAATGTAATGGCTACAGATGTTTTAGAGAACATATTGAATAATTTTGAGGATATATCTGATATATCTAAACCAGTATTGGAAAAGGTCTTAAAAAAACTACAGGTAACTAATGCTAAGGTTCTATTTGTTGGTCAAAGTAAAATGGCTACTGAAGGAGCTGTAATGCAATATAACCCCTCATGATAAGACAATTAGAGTTTCTAAGAAGTTTTTAACAGGATTAGATCCTAAATTTTTAAGTAGAGTGTTTATACATGAGGTAGTGCATAGTGTAACCCACCATGTAATAACCAAACCTACCACAATGGAAGATAAGATATTTGGTGATTTCATCAAGAAGTCTTATGACTACTATAAATCTAAAATAGACAATGCGGATTCATATAACGGTTTCAAAAATATTGATGAGTTTATGGCTGATTTCTTTACTGATAAGGATTTTGCTAATAAAATTAAAGAAGTTGATAAGAAAAATAAAAATAAATCGTTTTTATCAAAATTAATATCATATCTTAAAACATTATTTGGTATAAATAAAAATGAAACTCCTGCTTATAATAAAGTAATGGATTCTATTTTATCTAATGCTAAAGTTGATGTATTAAACAAGAATTGGAATGATGTTGTTTTTGAAAAGAACATAACTGAAATTCCTGCTTACTACAAGTTAGGTAGTATTGATAAAAAATTAAATTATTTTATTGATGGTATTAAAGATAATTTAGAAGAAAATATTAGAAATTATGATAATCTTATAAAGAAAGTTAAAAAACCTCAATCAATTAAATTATATAACGATAAACTAAAAGAATTATTATTTCATATTAATGAATTGGATGAAGGTAATAAATGGCAAGGTATTTCTTTATTTGTAAATCAAATGAATAATAGTATTAATTCTCTTAAAGCAAAACTTCATACTGAAAACTTTCAAAATAAAGATGTAGTAACTACTATTAATCTATATAATAAGTATTTAGAATCATATGATATTATTGAAGATATAAGACAATTTCTATCCGACACTAAAGCAGAAATTAAAACTGGTAAAGAAAATATTCCAGTTACTCTTGAAGATATTATAGCAATAAATGATGTATTAGAAGAAGCTAGTGGTCAATATAATGGTTTAAAAGGTGATGTATTTTCATATCTTAAAAAAGCATTCATTGAAAAGTATAATAAAAAAGAATATGCTACTGAAGTATTATATAAATATAGAAAGAAGCTAGGTAAACAATATAAAGATTTAAAGATTACAGAATCTAAAAAATCTTGGGTTGCTAAACAAATGAATGGTCCTTATAAAGAAGAGATTGCTCAAAAAGTAAAAGAACATGTAACTGGTATTGTAGAAGATCATGCATTTGATATAACAACAGCTACTGCTGTAATGAATACTAGTATTAATACTAATTCAAAGTTAGTTCAGATGTTACATAATTTAATTGCTAAACTAGAGATGTAATTATAACAAAAACTAGAAAGAAGGATTTAGATTTAATTTCATTACATGATAAATTTATTAAAGATAAAGGTAATAAAAACCTTCTGCTTTATATAGTGAATTAATTGAGTATGATAAGGTTAGCGATAATTATTATCTAAAAGGTGAATATTCAATTAAGTTTAAACAAGAACATGATAAACAATTTAATAAATATATTGAAGAACTTAAAGAAATTGCAACCAATAAAGGTACTAATTCTGATGAATATAAATATTACTTTGATAATTCTAATTTTAACAAATGGTTAAAGATAATGTTGTTAAACAAGGTGATGTAGAAAGACCTTCTAATAAATGGAAAAATGATTTATCTAAGTTGTCTAATATAGAAAACAAGTATTAAATGAATTTACAAGTATTATTAAAGATACACAAAGAAAACATTTAAAATAAATAGTTTAATTTCTAGACCTTTAAAAGGTGCTGTATATATGAAGTTACCATCTATTACTAAGAAGGATTTAGAAAGAGCTCTAGAAGGTAATATAAAGGGTTTTTATAAAGACAAAATAAAAGATTTAACAAAAGTTAGAGTTGATGATATTGGTTATGAAACTAAACTAGTTAAAATGAATAATAAACCACTTAATAATGTTAAGATTAATTTTAGAGGTGATTTATCTAGTGACCAACAATCTTTAGACCTATTTACTATAATGGCTTTGGAATATAAAAATGGTATTAATTATGAAGAAAAACATAAACTTGAAAATGATGCCCATATATTAAAAGAAATAGCTAAAAATAAGAAATATTATGTTACATCTGCCGCTAGTAGGGTTCCAATTTTAGGAGCTCATATAAAGAGAAATAAAAGACTTATACAAGATGGTTCTACGAGTAATACTTATAAAAGAATTAATAGCCTTATAGAGTCTAATGTATATGATATTTTACATAAAAATTCTGGTAAAATAGGTAAATACGATGTAAATAAAATTATTGGATTTGTAAATGGATGGACGGGTGCTGTTGGTATGACATTAAATGAAGTTACAGCTACAGCCAATGTATTAAATGGTAAAGCTCAATTATTTTTAGAAGCTATATCAGGTTCACATATTAAAGCTAAATCTATTGCTAAAGCTGAGAAATTATATTTTAGTAATTTAGGAGAAATCGTAAAGGATATAAAATCACCAGTTAAAAGATCATTTACTAATCAACTTACTGAAATGTTTGATACATTTGGTACAGTTAGTGTAGGTCAAAAACAAGCATTTATTAAAAACACAATGATAAAAGCTATTGGAAACTTTGGGTCTGGTCAATTTATGCAAGATTCAGGTGAACATTGGATGCAATCTGTATTAACAATGGGTGTTTTAGATAGTGTAAAAGTAATGAATTCAGATCATAACTTTATTGATAAAAATGGTAAAGTGGTTAAAACTGAAAAAGAAGCTGCTTCATTATTAGATATGATATCATTAGTAAATGGTGAATTAAAAGTTAGTAAAAAATTCTTATATACATCTCATACACCTAATGTAGCATATAATGAAGGTGGTAAAGAATTAATAGATAAGTTTCTTAAAAAAGAAAATATTTGATACAATGGGAGCGTATGATGTTAATATGCAACCTGAAGCTCAAAGACATGCTTTTGGTAAATTAACTTTAATGTATCGTAAATTCTTAGTTCCAATGGGTGTAGCTAGATATAGAGGGTTTAGTACATTTAATAAATCATATGATGAGTTAAGACCAGAACAAAAATTTTTCTCAGAAGCATTACAAGAATATGAAGAAGGTTATTATACTTCAGCATTAAGATTTGTAAGTACAACTGCTTTACCTGCTCTAAAAGAACTTAATTATAAAATAATAAAAGAAAACTGGAGTGAACTTACTGATTATCAGAAGAAGAATATTCATAAAGCAGTTACAGAAGTAGTTATTACAGCTGTCTTATTACCTTTATTATCTATAATATTACAATCAATGGCAGATGATACTGAAGATGATGAATTTTTATATTTTTTATTATTAGAATTTAGAAGATTAGAATCTGAATTGTCATCATATAGAAATTTAAGTGAGCAATGGAGAATATTAGAGTCACCAATTCCTTCAGCAAGAATGGTTCAAAACTCAAGTAAACTTATACTTAGATTAATCAATCCTAGTCAATGGGGTGAAAGGTATAAATCAGGTACAAATAAAAATATGTTTAGAATAAAAAGGGAAGTTGTTGAAAGATTAACACCAATTTTAAATTCAAGAAGTATTACTTATAAAGATAAATATAATTATATGTTAAAAATGGTGCAATAGGCATCGTTCATAGTTAAAGGGTCTAAAAAAAAGGATAGTGTCAATTAAGATGCTATCCTTTTTTATGTTTAATATAATTACAATTATTAAACTCTGCGTATTCTTTTCCTTTTTTTACAATTCTCCCTGTGTGCGATTTTTTTCTTTTCTAACATGTGTTTTATACAATGTATAAAAATTTCCTGTATAATATTGTTTAATATTTTTATAATTCTCAATCATGAATTTACAGAATAATGGATGTTTATTATAGTTACTAACTAAATTCATAAACGCATTCATAAAGAACATTTTTACTTTATATTTATCAAGTTTTATATGGTCTGGATGACCTATAATATATTTTGTTAATGTATCTATATATAATCTATCTGTAACAGCTCTTAACTTATCTACAAAATCTAGTTGTAAAAAATTATCATCAATTATATTATAAAAAGTTATCTCCCATACATAATTATATTCTGAGTTATCACCACTTTTAATAATATTCATTAATTGATAATGACTTTTAATATATCCCCAATTTGGTACAGGGCTTTTATATTTTATGTCACCAAGTTCTAATTTCCATTTAACTAAATTTTTAGATACTATAGCTAAATCTTCTTCAATACCATCTTTTCTATCAATAAGTTCATTTGTACAATGTTTTCTTAATATATTGTAACCTTTTACATCATGACACCATTTAACCATGTTAATATGGTTATAAACAATTGGTATTCTTTGTATTGCAAATTGTAATCTTGATGGTATATGTTTAAACGTTTTTATTATTACTTGCAGTATATAATAATAAATCATGTAATGTGTCTTGTGCTGAAGCATTGTGAATTACTACCTCTTTAGTTCCTTTATAAAATCTAGATGATATATCACTTAATGGTTTCCCATAACCACGTAAGCCTAAATATGTTTTAATATAAGGTATATCACTGTGATTAGCTATTATTTCTAGCCTTTTTACAGGAAAATTAGGATCAATATTATTTATTACTGCGTCTCCTATTATTAACATTTTTTTTCAATTTGTTTAAGTTTTTTATATATTTCTTTTTTAATTTGTTTTTTAGAATAAATACTTTTTAAGTATAACATTCTAATTTCTACATGAGCTATCTCTTGTTCAACTTTAGTTGATAAATCTTTAGTAGGTTTATTCATCTGTTGTGTTAAAATAAGGGCTAACTCTTGAAGTTCCTCAATTGTTTTTGACATATTAAATTCTTTTGAATTTTTATCAAAAATACTCTCTGTTCTTTCTAACAAGTTTTTTCCAAACATTCGTCAATATTTTTATAATATATAATTTCTCCTATCATTTGATAATATGATATCATAGCATCAAACCATATTTTTTCTTGTGTATCTTCAGTTACTATAATATATACATGACCTACTTTATTATTATCTCTAAGTCTACCAATTCTTTGTAATAAATCTTCACTATTACTATAATAAGACATTACTATACAATTATCTAAATTATTTAAATTAGCACCTTGTTTTAATTTCTTAAAACTACCTATCGTATCAATTAATCCACTATTAAACTTATTTTTAATATATTCATTTTGTGATTCAGTATTAATATGAGATACTACATTTGGAGTAACATTTAATAATGATTGTATAGAATTACTAAATATAATAGATTTAGTATCTAATTTATACAATAATTTACTAACTATATCAATTTTAGATGGTAAATCATATAATAATCTAGCCCTTTCATTTCTAGATTTATTAAATTCCCTTAATCTATCTGGTTCTGTTGGAGCAAAAAAACTTTTATTATATCTATCTTGCCAATATTGATAAGACCTAGCTTCTGTAATTGAAAAATTTCTATTACCTTTTTTAACATCAATTGTTTTAGTAGTTGTATCTAATTTATGCCTTATAACATGTATTTTTAAATCTCTAGTTGTTTCATCCTTTAAAGAATCTTTTAAAGTATAATTAAAACAAATTGGTGCTATTCTTTTTAATAAACCACCTTTTGTTACTACTTTATCACCTATTATATAACTAGTTGATTGTTTAACCTTGGCAGTTAAACCAATTATAGCTTTATATTTATTATTAAAGAAAAACTGAGAATAACTAGGTGTTAAACCATCTGGTATTTCATCACATATAACTAAACCTAACTCTCTATTATGAATTTTATAAGCTTTTTGATAACAAGCAAATTGTAAATTATAGTCTTTTAACACATCTCTTTTAAATATTAGATTATATTTAGCTATTTCTCTTAATAAATCTTCTTTTCTATCTTTTACTTCAGCTAAGAATAAATGAGTGATAGATTTATCAAATGGCATTGTATATAACGCATGTAATGCAATAAATGTTTTACCTAACCCTGTTACTATTTGACATGTGCCTTTTTTTCCAGCTTTTAACCAACACGCTAGAGCTTTTCTTTGAACTTTTTCTTTTTTGTGTATACTTTTCATAATTAATGTATAATAATGGTATTGCTATACCTATTAATATGTATATGCAAGGTATGATTAATATTAGTATTTCTTTTATAATATTCATAATAATTCTTTTTTTAATAATAAGGGGGTAAATAAAAATACCCCTTATTATATCATAAAATAAAATTTTTAAGCTTCACAGCTTACACACTCATTAATTTCTCTAGCAAAAGATTGTGCGGAACTTTGACTAAATTGATAATAGAGTGTTTTAATACCTTCTTCCCAAGCATAAAGATATAATTTGTTTATTTCTTTAGCTGATACAGAAGGATGTATCATTAAATTTAAGGATTGAGACTGATCAATGTATTTTTGTCTCTGTGCTCCTTGAAGTATAAGCTCTTTCGGGCTAATCTCTATAAAAGATTTAAATACTTCTTTGGTAGGAAAATCCAAGTGTTGAACTGAACCATCATTTTTAAGTATAGTTTCCCATACTTTTGGTGTATTTAAGTCATACTTTTCTAGTTCTTCAACTAACTTTGTATTTCTATATACTGTCTTAATTTTTGCTAAATCCTTAACAAAATAATTAGACTTAATTGGTTCAATACCCATAGATACTTGACCTAGTATAAATGAGCTTGATTTAGTTGGAGCTACTGCTATTAAAGTTGTGTTTGCAAAACCTTCACGGATTGACTTATAACCTAAATATTCAGTACACCATTTAGATGTATTATCAGTTTTTTCTTTCAATGTTGAAAACACATCATGATTAAACTGTTTAGCTGCTAAATCTTCAAAACCTATAAGGTTTTCCTGTAAATAAGAATGATATCCTAAGACACCTATACCTATTGCTCTATGATTCTTAGCGAATCTCCAAGCTCTTTTCATCCCTGGCATATGTTCAGATTTTTTAATAAAATCTTCAATAACCGCGTTTAAAAATAAAGTATATGTTTCTATAGCATCGCATTTCTTAATATTCTCCCAATGCAATAAATTTAATGAACCTAGACAGCACACGAACGAATTGTAACTATCAGTAGGTAATTGTATTTCACTGCAAAGATTACTCGCAGTAATATCTAACCCTAATTCCTTATAAGGGGAATTATTATTAGAATTATCTTTAAACATGATATAAGGGAATCCAAATTCACTACGTCTTTGAATAACCTTAGCCCATATTTTTCTTTTATTTTTATCACCATTTTTCATGGATTGCATCCATTCATCTGTGACTGTTACACCATATTGTAAATTTTGAATAGGGTTACCTTCTGTACCTATATCTAAAAAGTCTAGTATGTCAGCATGTTCAACTGGTAAATATACAGCACAAGCTCCTCTACGGGCTTCTGCTTGTTTACACACGTCAATTATACTATCATATATTTTAGCATAGTGGATTGGGCCATCAGCTTTACCACCTATAGATATTGAAGACCCCCTTGGTCTAATATTACCTAAATACATAGATGTACCACCACCATATTTAGACATCATTCCTATTTCTCTACCAGCGTTTAATATACTATCCATTGTATCATCTACATTAGAACCATAACAACTAATTGGTAAAGCTTTTTCATATCCAAAATTACACCAAACTGGTGTTGATAATGAGTAATATCCTTTGGACATATAATATTCAAATTTTTCAGCAAAACCCTTTATATTTAAAATCCTTTCAGCATATACTGCTATATCTTTAATTCTTTGTTCTGGAGAGATACCACCTTTTAGGTAACCTCTAGATAAGAATTTTCTACTTTCATCATTTAACCAATAATATTTTTTATATTCTTTCTTCATTAATCTCTCTACATTTATCAATTATATCTTCTTTTAATTCATCTGTCAATGTTTGTAAAGGAAGATTAATAATCCATTCTTCAAAATTTTCCATATTAAAATAAGTCATCTTCTGTTATACTTTTAGATTTCTTATTATAATCAATAGATTTTTTATAAAAGAAATCCCCTTCTTTTGTTGATTTAATTTCTACATCAAACCATAGTGTAGGTTCAAGTAGTTCTACATTTATTTCAAAAATTGGTTTCATTCCAATCTTAGCCAAAGAATTATTAAATCTATTTTTAATAACATCTTTAATAACATCTTTTGATAAGAATTCTAATTCACCTTTTTCAAATATCCAGTCTAAGATACCACATTCTGCAATATATGCTTTATTACATGCTGAATAAACTAACTTATCAAAATCATCATCAAACCATTCAGGGTTTTCTTTTTTAATAATATTAATTATTTCTGCACCAAAATTACCATGGATATCTTCTTCTTTTGAAGTAGCTTCAACAACGTTACTAATACCTTTAAATAAATTTTTTTCTTTATTAAAAGACATCATTATTAGAAATTGACTAAATAAAGAAACATGTTCTATAAATAAACTAAATAATAATACACTTTTAGTGTACATTTTATCTGATTTACTTCTAGTACCGTCTAAATATTTGGCTAAATACTTAATCCTACCTTGAATAGCAGGTTCATTTATTACATCTTTAAATTTATCTTCTAAACCTAATATACGTAATAGACGAGCATAAGCATCTTTATGTCTTACTTCTGATTCAGCAAATGTCATTCCAACATCGCCAATCTCAGTAATAGGCATTCTTTTATACATATCTGCCCAAAATGTTTTAACGTTAACTTCTATCTGTGCGATAGCTAGCATAGATTTTTCTATAGCTGATCTTTCAACGTCATTAATATTAACTTTAAAGTCATTTATATCAGATGTGAAATTAAATTCATCATCTATCCAATATGAATGTCTGATTGCATCTTTATATTTTAGCAAATCAGGATATTCATATGGTAATATATTAACTCTCTTTTTAAATATACTCATTCTTATTTTTGTTTTTACAAAAACAATTTCTTACCTCTTTTCAGAAATTTTATTTTCCTGTACTTCCAAAACCACCATCATCTCTAATACTGGGTCTTAAAGTTTCAACTTCTTCCCAATAAGCATTTTGTGTTTTCTCATCAAAAAATATTTGGGCAACTCTATCCCCCTCTTTATAAGGGAAAGGGGATAATATTAATTCACTATTTACTTCCTCCTCTATATAAGAGACTACATCTCTAGGGATAGCTTCAAATTTAATCATCCATTCCCCTCTGTAATCAGAGTCTATTTGCCCTGGGCTATTTTGCATAACCCATCCTTTTTGTGTAAAACTGCTTCTTGGTACTATAACACCTTTATAACCAATAGGAATCTCTGTAGAGAACCCTAATTTTATAGTAGCTAAATTATCTTTAACAATAACTTCTCTAGCAACAACGTCATAACAAGCTGCTTGTTTTGTACTTTTTTTTGGTAATACAGAATTAAGATCTAATTTCTTTATCTTTATCTTTATCATCTTTTGTGTATATATATTTTGATATATTAAAAGTTTCATTTTCTTCTTTCATAATGTCTGTTAATTCAGCATCATTAGATATAGAAACTTTTAAATCTTTTTCTATTTTTCTTTTTAATTTTTCATCTTTAAATAAAATTTGTTTAACTTCCAATAGAAAATTTATTGCATTTGGATTATACTTATATATATTAGAATAAAAATCTAATATTAATTCTTTACCATCTTTTTTATATTTTGAATATTTACCAAGTTTAAATTGGTTATATTCATGCATATATTCTTCTGGGAATTTAAAAATATAAAGGACTTGGTCATTCATATCTATTAAATCAACAAAATATTCATTATTGGTAATTTCATGTTCATATTTAGTGTATTCAGGAGTCTTAAATGAAAAATCATGTTGTATCATTATACAATCTTTGTATTTTCCTAAATCGTCAAATATGTAAGTATTAACTAAATTCTTGTAAAATTTCTTTTGGAAACCAACTAATTCTGATAATAACGGTAATAAATATGTTTTAGATTTATTATATCTAACTTTTCCCATTTATTACTTATCTATCTTGATGTACTCATCATACATATTAATAACACCATCACTTTCATAAATATTTTTTTTCATATTAAATATTTTATTATCGTAATGCCATTTAATTTCTTCAATTAATGTATCTAAACCTTTATAAGAGTATCCAAAATTTGTTGTAAAACCTTTTAAAGCAGCTTTATGCCACTTATCACTAATAATAAATACACATGGTATTCTTTCATAGCGTGATATATATAAAAATTTAAATGGTAGTAATTTATAACCTTTTAATTTAAACTTTTTTTTAATATGATTAAATGCTTTTTGATATATTGCTTCTTGCAAATAATATCTCCATTTTAAATAACTTGTTGTAAATTCTGAAATATCACCTTGTCCGGTTTTTAAATCAATAATTTGTACAGTTTTGTTATCATGATCTATTAATAGTTTATCAATTATACCTCTAAATTTCATATTATTATATGTTAAGGTAAATTTATATTGGTTATGATTCTCTAAATCATTAATTAAAATATGTTTTGAGTGTTTATGTGTTAACAGTATATCTGCTAGTTCATTCCCTTTAGCTAATTCTTCTGTAGTTAATAAAATTTTTGTTTTAGATTTATACTGAGCTTTAATATAATTTATAAACTCTTTATTTTCTATATAACCTATCAAGGTTTCTTCTTTAGCTCTTTTCCAGAAATTATTAGCTTCAATTATGTTTAAAATTTGTTTTTTACTAGGTATTTTATTATAGTTCTCAAGTAACAAATCGGCTAACTTTCCTAAAGTTGCGGTTGGTTTCTTACCATCAAATACAAAATACTTAGTTTTAAAAGCTGACTTATCCAATAATAAATCATCTACTAATGCGCCCATAAAAACAGCATTAGATTTAACTTTTTGTTTTGTGTATTAATGCTCTAGGTCCATTTCTGTCGTAATCAGAAGCTCTACTATAACTTAATACTAATTCATCTACTTCATTTGAGCTTGTATAAAGCTCGTCCAATTCTTTATTCATATATTGTTGTTTTATACAGCAGTTAATTTTGCAATGTATAAATCTGTAAAA
>UEXL01000023.1_pt1 | contig 24990 bp, 38 predicted proteins | sample 1796671 | NCBI WGS metagenome assembly UEXL01 (sample SAMEA4772471, study PRJEB27181) | metagenome | reverse complement strand
GAATAAACAATGTCAGACGAAAACGACAACAACGAATTTGATTTTCTGCCTCCCGCAGAACCACCTCCCGCATTTGCGCAGGAGAAAGACAGTTACCACGAACAGGTAGATGCAGAAGACTTCGGTATGGTTGAGGACTTCGGATTACAGATGGAATACTCTGATGAAGATTTACTCCCCGAGAATACAGCACCCTCATCTATCAATGTTGGTTTTGTCGGTGTCGGCGGTGGAGGCAATAAAATGGCGAATGCGTTTATTGAGCTTGGATTCAATAAGACGCTACTCGTAAATTCAACAGGTAAAGACATTCCAAAGAATGTAGAAGAGGATCACGTTGTCCTCATCCCCGATTCAGACGGGATTGGAAAAAACGTAGAATATGGAAAAGAGGTTTTAAGTCAAAATGGTGCGATTGTTGAAGATGCCCTGCGTATCAAGCTCGGTAAAGTTGATTGGCTATTCGTCCTTGCTGGCGGTGGCGGTGGTACCGGTAGTAGTGTTACCGCTCTGCACCCTGTCTTTGAGCGTTACATGCGCTCTGTGCAGTCGACTGGCAAAGTCATTTATATAGTCTCTTGGCCGACAGCACAAGAAAACCTCAACCCCACAATCGCTCGTAATGCGTTGACGCTGGCAAATGATGTTGCCAAGCACCCACATATCGTTTTAGATAACGAGCGAGCTACACGCTTACTGCGCGGCAGAATCGGCATGCTCGGCATGTACCCTGTCGCCAACACAACTTTTGCTAAGTCACTTGCCCAAGTGTTAAAGCTCTCCACCGAGGATTCACCGATTCAATCTTTTGACAGCAAGGATTTGGAAACATGTTTGGGCAATGACGGTCGTGCCTTTTTAGGTTCAACTATGATAAAGGATCCAAATACTGCTAAGCTTGGATCGGTGATTCTCCATAACTGTATGAACAGGTCAGCGTGCCCTCCACCGAAAGGTAAGGCTGCAGCAGGCTCGTTAGTGCTGGTTGTGTCAGAAGAGATGGTGGCTGATCCAAAAGTCAGCAAGAATATTGAGTCGGCAATCGCTTATGTCGGCGGTCGATGCGAGACACTTTTCTCTGGCGTTTATGTCAGAAAGAATGTGCCCGGATTGATTGCGATACTAAGTATGAATGGATTAGCAACATAGGAGATTATGATGAAAATTACAAAGCAACAACTTAAACAGATTATCAAAGAAGAGTTAACAGAGGTAGGTCAATATGGATTAGGGGTGCCGGGAGGTTCCACAAGTTCCGTAGCAGATCCACACACCGCCGCAATAGAAGCTCTTGCAGATTACATACGCAACAGATACATAAAAGATAAAAAGCTTTTAGGACTTTTACAAACTGCTGAAGAAGCGGTTATTGACTTTGAGAACGAATTATAAGCATGAATGGATTAGCAACATGAACAAACTATTTGAAAATTGGCGAAAGCACATAACTGAAGGCGTCGATACTTTAGAGGCAGAGAAAACACGGGGGTATATCCCCGTTGAGGAACAAGATGAATTAGTAGAATTAGTGGGTGATTTCGGAATATCAGAATATAAAAAGGTATTCGAATTCGACGAAGACGACAAAAAAAGAGCTAATATAAAACTAATTGGCGAATGGCCAAAATATGTAATCTCTTACAACAGTCCAGATGGCAAATATATTGAATTGCCAGCAGGCAATGACGATGATGCATTTCTTGCTGCAATTAATCGGTGGGATGATTACCTCCGCGCCAAAGTAGACAAAACAATTAGAGACAAATACTAATATGAATGGATTAGCAACATAGGAGATTATTATGAAAATTACAAAACAAGAGCTTAAACAAATTATCAAAGAAGAGCTTAGAGACTACTTCGACGGTGGAGAATCACACCCTCAATCCAAAGCCGATGCAGCAATGCCCCGCCGCGGCACCTTCCATAAAGGTGGGCTAGACTGGGACACCTTGGATCAAGAAACAAGTGACACCATCAGCCGAGTAATGGAAGATTTTATCGAAAGACTCAGAAGGGTCGACAACAAAGATGCAAGATCAATAATGAAATCTATGCGTGAAATGTTACAGCTTCCTCCCGATCAGCAACAAGAGATAATGTCAGCGCTGACAAAGATGTTAGCTACTGACTCGGATCCCGGACAGGAAAGATTTTAAGTATGAATGGATTAGCAACATAGGAGATTTATAATGGCTAGAAGAAAAAACACAAGAAGATTTGATCCTCGTTATTTTATGGACGAGAAGACAGATATTATTAAAGAAGAAATTGAAGATTCGTATCTTGAGAAAAGCCCAGAACGGGCAGATGATCAACAATCATATGAAATGGCTATGGATGCATCCCGCCAAACGGTAATGGACGTATTTGGAGAAGATGTCGGCAGTATGGCTTGGGCACTTATTACAGCAGCACTTTACACTGACCCCGGCAGTTTTAAAGGTGTAATGAATTTACATCAAGAAATTGCAGATTTGAAAAATTATAGTATGAATGGATTAGCAACTTAAAAGGAATAATATAATGAATTTATTAAAAAGACTATGGACCGGTCTGGTGAAAAAAACAGCTACAGCAGAAATTGAATCCACTCTGGTCGACGTCGAGGAAGAAACAGATCCTGAAGCAGTTGCAGATATATTCACAAAACTTTGTGAAGATGCTGGTATAGCTAGGAAGTGGATTGTACGATATGATATGGCTGCTGTTTTTGTAGATTGGTATGATGGCCCAGCAGATGTAGAAAGTATCAAAGGCTGCATAGCTCAGTTCAAGAAAGAAACTCCCTAGCTTAGCTTCTAAGCTGGCAAAACTTAATTAAAAGAGAGGTAACAATGATGGCAAAAGCACAAGCATTTATGGATTCATGGTTGTCAAAACTGACTTCACGTAAATTAATGGTATGGCTAACAGCTACAGGACTCACTCTTGCTGGACACGTGACCAGTGAAGATTGGGTAATCATCTCCGCAATCTATATTGGGGGCCCAGACAGTTATTGATGGCATTGCTAGATTGCGAGGTTATAATGACTAAGGCTGCAATACTTGAATTTGCGCTCAAAAACTGGAAGGCAATACTGATCGTGTTGCTTTCTGCCGTTATAGCAATGAAAAGCAAATATGATCATCATTTAATGCAGCAGGCATATGAGATACAGTCGGACTCTCACGAAGCACAAATTGAAGGTTTGAAAGAAATTCATAAGCAAGAGATACGTAAGAAGCAGAAACTAATGGAAGAGCACATGGAATCCATTGCCGCCATTGAAGAGGACTACGAAAATGCTCTTGAAATGATTGAGCAATTGAGAGAAGATAAGAAAGGTGAGTATAGAAACAAGTTCAACCAAGATAGAGAACAATTGATTATAGACATAGAAAATAGGTTTGGTATCCAGTATGCTCCTTAAATTACTCTTAATGTTTAGTCTCACGGCCAATGCTGCGGAGCCAGCAAAGTTTACCATTTTAGAGTACAAAGCGCCCGCCCCATTTGCTGGTGTGCTTTTTGATGAGAAAGCCATGGCAAAAAATGCTAGCTGACTTTGACATATACAAATATTCGTGCGATATAAAAACTGACTATCAATTAAAGATTCAAAAGGAAGAGTACGAGTTTAAGCTAGAAAATCTAGGAATAGAACATAAAGCCTTAACAGATGAATACGATTTGTTTATAATACAGAAAGATATGGAAATTAAAGCTTTGTCTAATTCACTAAAAAAAACTTCGCCCCGTTACAAATGGTTGTATTTTGCTGGTGGGATCCTCATTGGCACTGCAGCCTCTTATGGCGCGTATAGAGCAATAAATGAGTAAAAATTATGATCAGCTAGCCGCTGTAGAAAAAGCAATTGCTGAAAAGTATGGCGAAGAAACAATTCAAAATCCAAAGGCAAATTGGGACGAGAACAAAGAAAAAGAATATCTTGAGCAAATGAAAGCTCTATACCAAAAAACTAAACGCAATGAAGAGTCTAGCGAGAAAATAGATATAAATGGCATAAAGGTATCAAAAAAACTACTTAATAGAGAATCTATTCAATCTTGTCCTGTTTGTGGAGAATTCCCCAAAAAATCTATGGACAATGTTTGTTTAGTAAAATTCGAATGTTGCGAGAAATGCTACTACAAATATGTACAGCAAAGAGAAGACAGATGGCTAAAAGGATGGCGCCCAAATGAAGATAACCAAAAATGATATAAGACAAGCAATACTGGAGGCTTTGGATGAGAATCAACAAGCCACAGAAACCCCACCGCCCACTGAAAAAAGGTGATGTCAACTCAGCAGAGCAAGGTATTGCTACTCAAATTAATCAGTTCATGCTCGATTTAGCTGCGCAGCCAGGTCTTGATCTTAATACGAAACGCCCTATTATTCAAAAAGTTTTCAATATTTTACAAACTAGGTTAAAGTCTGAACCGGCCGGCCTGGACGTCAAGAAAAATAGAACAAGGATGACCGGGCAAGGCGCTGGTACTACATTAAAGTCAGCGGCAGTGGCCGCGGCCAAACCACAAGTGCAGACTGAGGGCTGTGGCGACCCGCAACTCCCCAGCCGCACAACCATCCCCACAAATGAGTAGTGGTTATGACCAAGATGAATCACAGATGGCCAAGTCTCAATTATACCGGACAGCAGAATATGCATCAGAATTGGAACAAATGATTCAAGACGGGGAAGAATTAGACGCTTGGGTGCAAGCTAAAATCACTAAAGCATCTGATTACCTTTCTTCAGTTAAACACTATTTACAGTACAAGAAAACGAAAGGAGACCAGTAATGGCAACAGTTTACGAAATTATACAAGGCTTATCGCAGGCCGCAGCTAATGGCTATGATGGAGCATTAGACGAAAATGGAGAAGCCGTGAAGGTTGGGCTTCAACGCGAAGAAGGTCGTCCTTTAATCGACAAGAGAGTCATGGATGGATTTAATATTAACTTTAATGGTAATATGATGTGTCTCGGATATCATTCAGAAGTACAGTTACGCGAAGTATATGCTAATGGTTTTGAACAAGAAGTAGAGCAGAGAATTGCCGATGTCGTTAAGTTTTTGAAGAAAGAATATAAAAAGATTACTGGCTCTGGTGTCACACTCACAAAGCAGGGCGAGATAGATGTTCGTGTTGAAAACAGCTCTAGAGTTAGAAGCTGGGTAACTGCAGCAATGCATTACAAGATTGGTGGCCTATCTGAAGACATGACGCACAACGTGCCTTCTGAAGACCGATTAGAAGACAGCTTTAAAAAGTTCCTTGACCAAGGCGGCTGGAACGGTAAAGGCGGCAAACGTCCAGATAACGATTCTAGAAAAAAGGAATCGTAAAGTGCAGATTACTGAATCACGACTTAAGCAGATCATTCTAGAAGAATACGCCAAAGAAGAAGCTTTAGAAGAATATGCTAAAGAATTTAATCTTGACGAAGCTATGACTCAAGAAAAGGCTGATGAGTTTGTAGCTTGGATTAAGAAAGAGGGCCCCAAGCCAGAGTGGCTTGAACGTGAATATGGTCCTGGTAGTTACAAGCGCGGAAAGCAAACACCAGCATATGATTCCAAGGTTGATCGTTCTGCTGAAACAATGCCTCTTCCTACGGATGATATGCCTCAGTACAATGACGTGCCTGACGAAGAAGGGGCGTATGATGTGGAGGATGAGGCCTCATTCGGATCTTCAGGTAATCAAGAAATAGATGTACGTGAGCAAGTTATTGGACTTGTTCAAGGCATGTCCGAAGCAGAAATGGTGGATTTATTCACCAATGTTTTAGAGCAGTTGGCTCCAGGCTCTGTTGAGCCGCCACGTCGCAGAATAGGATTTGAAGAAGTCAAAGCTATGATTAAAGAAGTGTTTGATGATTACCAAGATTTTGAAGCATCTTACGACGTAATGAAAGGGGAGACACCCCCAGCCAAAGAAGCCCCCAGCGATTATGAAAAGTTAATGACGACATATCACGCCCTTGAAGATGCAGTCAAACACCATCCAGAATTACAAAGCGCTCTTGATAATGTCGCTAATATTTTAGATGGTTTAGACACGGGAGATTCTCTTGGCCGAGCTAACGAAAACTTAAAAGATGTATGAGCTTCAAATTAACAAAGAAAGAGATATTAAAAGAAGTAGTTAAATGTGGTAAAGACCCCTCCTATTTCCTTAAAACTTATGCCCGTATATCACACCCGATGCACGGGCTAATCCTTTTTAATACTTTTGATTATCAAGATTTATTGCTAGATGATTTTAATGATTACCGCTTTAACGTAATTAACAAAGGCCGCCAACTTGGTATATCAACCTTAACTGCTGGCTACATTGTGTGGATGATGCTGTTCCACCGCGACAAGTCTATTCTTGTCATGGCTACAAAGTTTGAAACTGCCGGAAACCTTGTCCGCAAGGTCAAGAGCATAATGAAAAACCTACCAGACTGGATTAGGATTGCATCTATCTCTACTGATAACCGCACCTCGTTTGAGCTTTCTAACGGCTCAACAATTAAAGCTGCTTCGACCTCCGGTGACGCCGGCCGCTCAGAAGCCTTGTCGCTGTTGGTCCTTGACGAGGCTGCTCATATTGATGGGCTTGAGGATTTATGGACTGGTCTGTACCCTACGCTGTCAACTGGTGGGCGATGCATCGCTATTTCTACACCCAATGGTGTCGGCAACTGGTTTCATAAAACTTGCATTGGCGCCGAAACAAAAGAAAATAATTTTAAATTAACGACCTTGATGTGGGATGTCCACCCTGAACGAAATGAAGAATGGTTTAAAAAAGAAACCCGAAATATGTCTCGTCGCCAAATAGCTCAAGAACTGGAATGCAACTTCAACACTTCAGGCGAGACTGTAATTGGCCCTGACGCTTTAGAGTGGATTGGTGGCAACGTTACTGAGCCTAAATATCGTACTGCTTTTGATAGAAATTTTTGGATTTGGGAAGAGCATGACCCATCGTGTAGTTATCTGTTGACTGCCGACGTTGCACGCGGAGATGGGGCTGACTATTCAACATTTCACATTATTAAATTAGAAACTATGCAGATAATAGGCGAATATCAAGGCAAGCCAACCCCTGACCTGTATGCCAACATGTTGAACCAAATTGGAAGAGAGTATGGAAATGCTATGGTAGTGATAGAAAATAATAGTATTGGATACACAGTTCTAGATAAGCTTATTGACTATGCTTACCCAAATATTTATTATTCTGTAAAGTCTACCCATGAATATATTGAACAACATATGGCCGAACACAGAAGTTCTGCTGTCCCCTGGATTCACCACTTCATCAAAAACACGTCCACTGGTTGTTGCTAAATTAGAAGAGTTTATAAGAAACAAACTAATTACTACATATTCGTCTCGTTTGGCAAATGAATTGAGAACATTTATTTGGACAAATGGAAAACCCCAAGCATTAAAAGGATACAATGATGATTTAGTTATGGCGCTTGCGATTGCTTGTTGGGTCAGAGACACAGCATTGCAGACAAATCAAAGAGATTTGAACTACAAGAAGGCTTTCGTAGATGCTATAATAACTTCTAGAACCAGTTTTGACACAAAAATAAAAGGACAAATTGGTTATAAAGAAGATGGCATAATGGATAAAATGTCCGATGCAGAGAATCTTTACAAAGAATATATGTGGATTATAAAGTGAGAAAATAAATGGCCCCAAGAAACCCAAGAAACGGTAAAAACCCAGTAAATCAAGAATCAGAATTATTTAAAAGATTAACACGTCTTTTTTCAGGACCGATTGTAAACTATCGTTCGCAGTCAGGTCGTAAAATTCGTAGACAACATTTAGATAAATTTTCATCTAGATTCAAATCTGCCTCGGGTCAACAGTTTAAGAAACAAACTTACAACCCTTTAGATACTATCGCGGCAAATGCTATTGGAAATCAACGGCGTGGTGAGCGTTACATTGATTTTGACCAAATGGAATATATGCCAGAGATTGCGTCATCGCTTGACATTTATGCGGATGAAATGACGACATTTTCGGCTTTGCGTCCAATGTTGAACATTAAGTGTTCTAATGAAGAAATCAAAGCAGTCCTTGATTTGTTATATCATAATGTCTTAAATATAGAATACAACCTTTTTGGTTGGTGTCGCACGATGTGCAAGTATGGTGACTTTATGCTTTATCTCGATATAGATGATAAGATGGGTGTTCAATCCACATTACCATTACCTCTGCAAGATGTAGAGAGACTTGAAGGTTTAGACGCGACAAACCCTAACTACGTTCAATATCAATGGAACTCTGCCGGCATGACTTTGAAAACTGGCAGGTCGCTCATTTCCGTATTTTAGGTAATGATAAATATTCTCCATACGGTACCTCGGTGTTAGAGCCAGCTAGACGCATCTGGAGACAGCTGACCCTTATGGAAGACGCAATGATGGCTTATCGTGTTGTACGCTCTTCTGAACGTCGTGTATTCAAAATTGACGTCGGAGCAATTCCACCCCAAGATGTTGAAGGATATATGCAAAAGATCGTATCACAACTTAAACGCCACTCTATTGTCAACAAAGATACCGGTCGTGTAGACCTTCGCTATAATCCTTTATCAATTGAAGAAAGATTATTATATTCCTGTGCGTGCTGGTTCTGCCACCGACATTCAAAATATAGCCGGCGGCACAAATACTACCGAAATTGATGACATCAAATATTTAAGAGATAAATTATTCTCAGCATTAAAAGTACCGCAGTCGTATCTCTCTATGGGAGAAGGCGCCACCGAAGATAAAACTACATTAGCTCAAAAAAGATATTCGCTTTGCACGAACTGTTCAAAGATTGCAAAGAACTGTTATACATGAGCTTGAGAAGATCGGCATTATTCATCTTTATACCCTTGGTTTCCGCGGCGACGATCTTATTAATTTCAAACTTTCCTTGAACAATCCATCCAAAATTGCTGAGCTTCAAGAAATTGAACACTGGAAAGCTAAGTTTGATATTGCCGGCACCGCAACCGAAGGGTACTTTTCTCGCCGTTGGGTTACCGAAAATATTTTCAATATGTCTCACGAAGAATTTATACGTTGCCAGAGGGAGATGTTCTATGATCGTAAACAGGATGCTGCTCTTCAAGCTGTTGCTGAAGCTCAAGCCGGCGCCGCTGGTGGAGGTAGTGGCCTTGACCTTGGCGGGGGCGCAAGCACACCCGGAGGCGGTTTAGACTTGGGTGCTGATACTCCACCCGCTGCACCCGGTGGCGAACCCGGTGGTCTTGACCTTGGCGGTGATGCTGCTGCACCTGCTGCTGACGCGGACAAGGCTGATGATTCTTCGTTGCTGGCTGCTCCTCCCGGGACCAGAAACGCACCCAGGCTTACACCTGGCTCAAGAGGAAAAGTCTACCATCCGGTAAAAACTGATTCTCGCCCTGCTGGCGCACGCACAAGAAATTACACAAGTATCGCGACACCAGAAACAAACACTTATCGCACTAATAATTTAGGTGCTTCAGAGTTAAGATCGCTTGGTCGCGGCATTACTGAAAGTGTTTATCAAGATAACGAGCCTATTTATTCATTGAGAGAGCAAGACGAAGAACAAAAACTTCTACAAGTTAACAATTCAATAACAAGTCTTCTTGAAGATTTAGAAAAGAAAAAAAGATACATTAACGGAGCAAAAAGATGAAAGCTAAACATAACAAAAAACGCAACACCGCGTTTGTTTACGAGGCATTGATAAAGGAAGCCACAGTTGCTGTCCTAAAAAATGAAAACGAAAGGAGCAAAAAGGTTGTGGATCTCATTAGAGAACACTTTAGTGCCGATTCTCTTCTTAAAAGAGACTTAGAATGCTATCGCTCGCTATACGAAAATCAAGGTCTAGATAACGAGATTAGTGAAAAAATTATAAAAGAAGCTTCGTTATCTAAAAGAATGATTGACCCTGACGCACTATTCGCACAACAAACCGAAGTTATTAATGATGTTAACAAGAATATCTCACCTTCTGTGTTTAATAATTTTGTTCCAAACTATAAAGCTCTAGCTACAATTAGTAAAATGTTTAATACTACTTCCCCGAAAGAAAGAGTTATTCTTGAGAATAAAATAATTGATAACATGTCTGGGAGCGAACCAGAAGAAACCGATAACAGAAAAGTAGACAACGTTGTTTATAAATCATTTGTTAATAAATTTAATGAAAAGTATGAAAATGGCCTGTTAGATGAACAAAAAACGTTATTGACTCATTATATTTCTTCTTTTACTGACAACTCAATAGAATTAAAAATATACTTAAACGATGAAATAGCCCGCCTAAAGAATAAATTAGATGAAGCAAGCAAAGTAGATGAAATAAAAGATGATTCTGCCATGCTTGAGAAAACCAATCAAATTGTGCAGCGCCTAAAAGATTTTTCGAAAGAAACAATTAGCGAGAATGTCATCATGACTGTGTTGAAAACACAACAACTTGTAAAAGGAAATCTACGAAGATGTCGGTTAAGATTAATCTCATACCATCGGATGAGCCAATACAGATTAAAGTGGGCACCGCTGCCCGCAAACCTACACCTTCAATTACTTTAGAGCTTAACATAAGAAAAAGTCTAAGTGGCGATTTAATGATCTTTGACCATGCTGACATCGATATTGTTATGTCTTCTAAAAATAACAAAATTACTGCATTCCCAAAAGAAACTATGAACGATTTGGTATACGGCGCCCAAAATAGATTTTTTACATACCTTCGTCAAAAGGGCATTGTAATAGCTGAATCAATCCAAGGCGGTTCTTACTATGGCGCCTTGGAAGGTTCAATGGAAACTCCTTATGATGATCGCATTAACGCTGCTAAATTTGCTTTAGTTAATATTAGTAAATTTATTGAAGATGAGCGCCCATACTTTGAAAGTATGGAGGCTGTAATATCCGCAACAGACTCGGAGCTGGTTGACCCAGATAAAGCTGACTCTACAGAGATTGGCGAAGTCCCACAGCAAGCGCAACAAGGCTCAATACGTCCGGGCTATGTTAGAGACCCATATTCTTATTCTTATATGTATACAATTTAAGGAAAATTTTAATGTCTGAAATGAAAGTTATAATTGAACGCTGGGACAGGTATATTAACGAAGATGTTGAAAACCCAAAAACATGGGGCGAGCTGTCTCAGAATATTATAATGGCTCAAGCTGCCAGCAAGTGGCCGCGCTTTGGTAAGACATTAGCAAAATTTGGAGTTAAGCTGGCGTTAGGAAAGGTTAAGCTTATTGGAGATGCTATAAAGGGAGCCGAAGATATTTTAGATTGGATCCCAGATGAATTACAGAACAAACTGGAACAAGGTGCTGAAGACGCAACACAATGGTTAGCAGATCAAGCAAAAGCCCGCGGTGGACAAATTGGTGCTTTTATAGTTGATGATGTGATGGGGATGGATGATTCGTTAACCACTAACCTTCCGGGCTACGATCAGCTAAATATAGAAGATGAATATGAAAATTTGATTGATAAAGAGTTGTTGCGAAAATGGGCACGCAGTATCTTTGCTCTTGCACAATCTTCAAACCCAGATGACCCGCTTCCAGACTTAAATAAAGATTTAGAATTAAAAATGCAGCAGGCCACCGGCGCCCACCCTGATTCCGATGAACCTGATGTGAGGAGTTGAGATGGAATTACCTACATTTATATTATGTGCATATGGATTAACACAAATCCTTGTATATGGCAAAGTTTTTGATGGCTTACGCCCAGTAAAAGGCCGCTTAGGTCAATTGTTTAAATGTCCTATGTGCATGGGTTTTCATGTTGGGTGGTTTTTAATGCTGCTTTCACCTTTCACTGAACTATTTAGCTATGATGTCACAGTCGCTAACTTTTTTATTCTTGGATGGTTATCGTCTGGCACATCGTATGTAATGAACATGATATTTGGAGACAACGGAGTAAAACATGAGCACAAACACACAGACAAACACACTTGCCACTTGGACAAACAAGTGGATGCTTCAGCCAGTTAGACACTGCTGTAAAGGTTCTTAGCTATGGGTAAGAAACTACTTAGAGAATTTTATGAACTCTGCGACGGCGGAGTTTGCCAAGACCTTCTAACCGAAGACGAAAAGAGGTTTGTTGCAGAGGGCGGCTGCATGCTGACCGGAAAACTGCAAGAAGCCGACGTCGTAAACGGCAATCGCAGGATGTACCCGTACAATGTTTTGATGCGCGAAGTCAAGAACTATCAAAAACTTGTAGAAGAAAACCGCGCCCTTGGAGAACTCGACCACCCAGACGATTCTGTAATCAATCTAAGAAATGCTTCTCACATGGTTACAAAAATATGGATGCAAGATAAAACTGTTATGGGCAAGGTAAAAGTGCTCGACACCCCTTCTGGCCAGATCCTAAAGTCTTTGGTACATTCTGATGTTAAGCTGGGCATATCCAGCCGCGGCATGGGTTCTGTTTCAGAATCAAACGATACAACCGTTGTCCAAGAAGATTTTCAATTAATATGCTTTGACTTTGTTTCCGAGCCTTCAACCCCGAACGCTTTCATGATGAAGGAAGCTAAAGACTACAACAACCAAGTATTCACCAAAGCCGACCGTATTAACAGATTGTTAAACGAGGTTTTGGATTGTGAGTAGTTACAAGGTTATATATGAAGGCTGGCAACGTCACTTAAGCGAAGCTCCTAGCTATGATTTTAAGCCGGGACAGACCGCAGCAGACACCAAAGCTGACCCTTTAAATAAGATTCCCGCAAACTTGGCTAGAATTGTGAGAGATCATGCCGCGTCCTTTGCGCAACAAATGCTTAATGATGGAGACGCGGGGAAGTTGATATGGTTTGTAAAATCAGTGCGCAACGTCGGTACGTATGGTAAAGGTGACGATCAGATGTACTATGTATTTGAGAAATCAGATGGTACCCCATTTAACCCCATGGACGAAGACGTTGATACCAAAGATGCATTGGGCTGGTATGCCCCCCATCAGTCGGTACCCAACCCAACAGAAATTGATAAAGCTTTAGGAGACGCATTTGGAAAGATAGTGCTAATGAGCGCTGAAAAATTGATAGGGCAAGAGTTAACCTTATCGTGGCTTACCAATAAGTTTCCAAATCTTTTTCACAGTCTTAAGAATGATCTTGACTTCCTTAAACCCTACGACACAGATGGGGATCAAACTCTTAGTGATGATGAGCTAAATCAAATCTCTCTTGATGATATTCCTGGTCTTAAGAACTTGCCAGATTCGTCGGATTTTGATCCTGAACCAAGCCCAGAGCCGGCTAAAGCCGAGCCAGAAGCAGACCCGGACAGAAGAAAACTTTCGCCTGACGAGGTAGCGGCAAGAAAAGCCCAAGCCGATGCTTCAAAGGCTGCGTCCGATGAACCGGATGACCAAGATAAGATTATAGCCGGCATCAACAGCAGGGAATACCCTGATTCATTAATAAATCTTTTAAAACCAGATCCTGAAAAGCCCGGCTTAATACCTGATGAGCAGCTAACACAATTATTACAATTGCTTCTAAAGGCTACAGAAGAAGATGACATAGTACTGGAGGCGCTTGGTGGCCCCGACCGCGATCCAAGAACCTTCTCACCTGAAACTACTGAGAAATTAAATGATTTATTAGATTCATTCGGGTTAGACCCCAAAGTTCAAAAGAACTTAGAAAAAGTCCTTAATAAATGGGCCAAGCTTAACACAGTTAAATTTAGCAAAGGTCCAGATTATGGCCAAGCTCTGCCACCGGAGGAACTCCCCCCAGAGGCTTCAGCGCCTGTAGATGGTGACCCACAGCCCGAAGATGAAGAAGGTGCCTCAGAGCCCGGCGAAGATACTGAAGAAAAAGAAGAACTCAGCACTCTTGGCAGAGTTGAATTAGGAATTGAAGCGGCCCTAAACACAGTTTCTGCCGCCGGCGTAATTCCAGCCTTTGAGGCAACTTTGATCCCCAGCGTAGCCACACTCGGCAGTCTTGTCTTCAATTTGGCCCGTGGCAAAATGTCCGCTGCATTGTTGGATATTGTAGCGCTGGCACCAGTTGTTGGGAAAGCATCAAAACTAGGAAAACTCGGCCCAATCGGCGCTAAAATAGCAGCAAAAGTTGGACCTGCCAGCTTCAAGGGCGGCCGCCTGCTCATTAAGACCTTTGGTTCTGCTAAGAACGCAAGGTCTGCCATTACAACAATGAAATCTGCGAAGGCTGCTAAAGATTTGGCAAAGGCCGGCTCCGCTACAAAAGAGAATTAATAGAAAATGTACCAGAAGAGTGGATCTCCGCCGCCATTTATAAGAGACAAGATGACGGTGATTTCTGGATTGATACTGTTTTAGGCGGTGTAGCAACGCTTTCGTCGATTCCGGGCATTCCTGATGGCATTGGCACCGCGGCTGATGAATTAAACCAATCAGTTGAAAGTCTAAGAAGAGCGATCCCGCCACCAAAAGGGGCCGCCCTAGACCCAACAGACCTTCCCGAGCCGGGAATGGATCCTTCGGAATTAGCAGAAACGCTTGATCGCTGGCAAACTTTAGCAGGAATTAATAAGAGGATATTATGAAAAAAGCTGACTTAAAAAAACTAATTAAACCTTTGGTGAAAGAATGTATTCACGAAGTCCTAATAGAAGAGGGCGTATTGTCTAACGTTGTTTCAGAAGTCGCCAGAGGTATGCAAACACAAGGTAACGTTGTTATTGAGAGCAAAAAAAACAAGAAGAGCGCCTATTTAATGAAGACTTACATATGAAGCGAAGTCAAGAAGAAGGTCGTTTGAAGCTCCAAGAGCATAGAAAGAAGTTACTAGAAGCTGTGAGCACTGACGCTTACAACGGAGTTGACTTATTTGAAGGGACAACACCGGCCCCCACTCAACGTGAATCGGCCGCTGGCTCAGTTGACTTAGGTGATCCGAGTAGCTCCGGAGTTGATATCTCTTCCCTCATGGGCGGCGCTTCTCAAGTCTGGAAACAAATTAACAGGAAATGAAATGGGTAGTAATGTAGTAGTTAACTCGAAAGAGTGTCGTGGTAACCACGAAAAAATGATAAGACGTTTTATTAAGAAATGTAAAAAAGAAAGAATTGTTGAACAATACAAAGAGAAACAAAGATACAAAAAACCTTCTGAATTAAAGCGCGAGAAAAGAGCAAGAGCAGACCGAGAGAGAAAACGACAGGAACTTAAACAAAAAAGACTGTTAGAAAAACGTAGTAGAAGAAAGAATTAGATACTATTTACTACGAATGATATAATTTTAGGAGAATTAAGATGTCAAATTGGTCAGACCCATCGTGGAAAATGCGAGTAGGAGTGAACCATGTTCCTGCTTTTCAAACTAGCGGACGTCCCTTTGCATCGGGAGGAATTGACGCCACTTTCGATCAGTGTGTTATCAACTTCCCTTATGTTACAAGATGGGTTCAGGTTATTAATGATGGCTCAGGCTCAGTAAAGGTTGGTTTTGGCCCAAATGCTTTTATTGAAGATAATCAGAACTTTTTTATCGTGCATTCCGGTTCAACTTCGGAGCGTTTGGAAATAAAAGTAAGCAGGCTTTATGTTAAGGGCGGTGATAATATCACACTTACTCCCAGTGCTTCTCCAATTTCTGTTGTTGCTGGTCTTACAAGTATTGACACAAGCCAAGTCAACCCCCCAACAGGCTCTAAAGATCAGTGGCACTTAGAACCCGGTAATAACATTAGCTGGTCAGGTTCATTTAACGGAGTCGGCTAATATATGTCAAGATTTGGATGGGCATATGTAAATTGTGACGAAACGTCAGACGTAAATGTAGCCGGCGTGACCGGCTCAGTTATGTTTTTGACCGGAAATAATTCAATTTCCGGTTCAAACTATTTCATGTACAACTACGACGGGTCAGTTCCCGGCGCAGGTGGCACAACAAGCAGTCTCATCTTAACCGGAACATTTTTAATCTCTGGAGCAATCTCCGCAAGTAGTTACCACTTTGAAGATATAACCAGAATTGAAGCAAGCGGCTCAACAAGGTTCGGTAATACGAATGATGATCAACATGTTAGAACAGGTAGTCTTGCAGTTGGCCGAACAAACATGGTTACATTCCATGTAGATTCAGAAAATAGACAAATCAATATGCCACATGGCGTCAAGTACGGATACGCTACTATATCGGGCGCCGCCGGCGTGATAACTTACTCTTCATCTTCTCACCGTAATCACATTATAGGCGTAAAAGGGCAATGCCCAGTTGAAATCAGGTTACATTCTGCTTCTGGATCTAGCGGAATTGCCATGACCGGTTCGGTATTGGTAATTAAAGATGAATTCACAGGTGAGCGGATGCCAATTGACGGAGTTCCTGCTTCAATTGTTCTGTCTGGATCCGATGGAGAAACAATTGATGGTGAGCAGTATTACGAATTGACAGGGACTATGACTGCAATATCTGTTTATTCTAATGGCTCTAACTGGTTTGTCTTCTAATTATAATTGTATAGTTATATTAGAGGGCTGATATAGATGGGATACAATGTCTTATCGGGAAACGTATTACTTCCCGGACAATTACTAGCGGATGGGCAAGTCTCATCTAGTGCATTTGTAGGCGATGGTAAAGAATTAGAACATGTCTTAAAGATTACATCTAACCCAGATCAATATAATTTAACAACCATAGGTTCTGACGCATATAGACTTACTGGTGAGTCAAATCTTACATTCAATGGCGGCACAAATACATTAACAGTAACTGGTGAGCTATCAGCGAGTGTGGGGATCTCATCTTCGTTTTTTATTGGTGATGGCAGGTTCCTGACAAATGTTCCCGGTACTGGCGGCGGCGGCTCCGGCGGAGGCATATTCACTGAGCTAGCTGCTGATACCGCTTTTACCACAAGTAGTATAGCAATCGGAGGTAATACTGCCCCTGACCATGCTATGGCGTTAAGCGGCGCAATGTCTGCTAGTTTAAACGTTTCTGCTTCAGGTTTTGTTGGTGGACGTTTACATATATCAGGCGCTGTTGTACTTCACCACAAGACCTCAGCCGCCACCATAACCGCATCAGTGGACGATTATTACATTGGAATGGATTCTACAGCCGCCGCAGTTGAGTTAAGATTGCCAGATGCGGCTGTGCTAACAGATGGCCACACCTATATTGTAAAGGACGAGGGGAGGCAATGCCGGCACCAATAATATAACAATTTTGGCCTCTGGATCACAAACTATTGACGGCGAAAATTCGTTAGTATTAGAGTCCGCTTACGCTTCTTTCTCGCTTTATTGCAATGGCATCAACAGGTACTATGTTTACTAGCCATTAATGGCCCTATTTATAAGCGATGGGTGACTTGTGTTTATGATCTATGTCATAACTATGGCTGCTTATTATCTTATAAAAACTAAATTATATGGAGGGTTTTATAAATGGCTTATAAATTTCAATTTGGAACTACCAAATTAAGCGGTTCAACAACTTTTGAAGAATCGTTAATTGGTGAATCCACAATTTCAGGTTCAGGAAGACTTTCGGGTAAAGAACTTATTCTTGACGCTGCAGGCGTTATCGGTACCAGCGCTGACGCTGACCTTATGACACTTACGTCTAACAAAGTCTCTGTTGCTGGAGATCTTTCAGCTTCATTGGCTGTATCGGCACTTGACCTTTTTACTTGATAGTTCAGGTAAAATTGGTGTCGAAGGCGATGTTGACCTTATTCAACTTGCCGCTAACTCATTTAAAGTTAACGGTGCTGTTTCGGGTTCCGGCGCCGCCTCTTTCGGTGGTGTGCTTAAAGTTGGTGATGACACTACAGGTGTTATTGGTATTGGCGCAGATGCTGATCTTTTTAACGTTAACTGATCAAGTACTGACCGTTGCTGGTGGTGTCAAAGGCACTACACTTTCTGGTTCTAGTACTCTTGACGTTGCTGGTGTTTCCCGCTTCGGACCTGAGAACAAAACTACTATTTCTACTGCCGGTGTAATTTCTGGTTCAGGTATCTCTACTCTTTACAGTGTGACATCTGATGCTATCATCGCTCAGACTGCTGATATCAACGGCGGTACTGTTGATGGTACCACAATCGGTGGAAATACTGCAGCTGCTGGTACTTTTACCAACATTTCTGGTTCTGGAACACTTCAAGCCTTGGGTGTTGTAACTCTTGGTAACGGTAAAACTTCTGTTTCCGTTGAAGGTGTCCTTTCATCGTCTGCAATTTCCACTTTTGATGAAATGACTATGGATCGCGCCTCAATCGGTGCTTTTTCTTGGTAACCTTACTGGCTCTGGTAACCTTGAATTAGGTGGTACAGTTACTCTCGGTAATAGCCGCTTGGTTGTCTCTGACGCTCAAGTGCTTATGACTGGGCCTGTACACGTCTCAGGTGCTGCTTTCTCTGAAGAAGCTATAACTACTGCTAATGTAGCTGCCAACAAGTCACGTCTTGCTTTCTTCGATATTGATTCGGGTGAAATGAAGACAACAGACTTCAAAGTCTATGCTGATGTATTGGCTGGTACAGGTATTACTGCTACTGCTGGTGTTCTTTCTGTTGATACCACCGGTGGTGATAGTATGTCTGCCACTCACATTCCATTAGCCAACTACGGTAATGCTACGCTTGCTACTGGTATTAACTTCATGGTAAACGATGCAACAGGCTCTTGTAGCTTCTTGCTTCCAACCGGCTCTGCTGGAGATGTTGTTATCATCAAGACTGCTGGCGGTGTTAGTTCAACTAACTTTGTCAAGATTAGTTCATCTGTCAGTAATGGCGATCAGATTGATGGATTCTCTGAAGCGCGCGTCGAATCTGAATTCGGTGCTGTATCATTGATCTATACTAACTCTGATGCTAAGTGGACTATCTACTAGGCCGATATTGTTTTATACAATTTCTTTTCTGGATGTCCCTCCTTGTGGGGGGCATCCTTTTTTTCGTACTATTTAATACGAGGAAGGAAAAAGAATGGCTTATAATATTATTAAAGGAAGAGTAGAATTTTCAAATTCATCAACAGGTTCTGTTGAGAGTTTGGTTGATATCTGGAGAAACCAGACAGTTGGCGGGGTAAAGACATTTAGCAGCACGGTGTCTGCTAGTGCGTTTTGGGATACCACTGCCGAGGGCGAAGTCAGAGCACTAAAATCTTTGATTGCTGGCGACGGCGCCGACCGAGTTATAACTTCCGATGGCGATGGAACGCTCACAGCCGAGGCGGGCGTGACTATTACCAACGCTGCTAGCATAACTAGTTTTATTGTAAGCGGCCCGATAACAGGCTCTACTTTTTCCGGCTCAGCACTTGGCATTACTGGTATTTTACTAAATCCAGATCATCTTGCCGCTACAAATTACGACGGAATGGCCAACAGATTGTCAGCATCAAATATTGTCTTGGGCCTTGGTATATCCAGCAGCATTGATCCAGCTGGCCTTGGTCATGGATCTGAATTGCAAGTCACTGGTGGCCAAGGTATTACTGTTGACACTGAGGGTGTCCGTGTTCTGACAGCTTCAAACGGTGGCTTAGCTTTTACAGGCTTAACCTTACAAGTAGACGCATCTAAAACTTCAAACAAAGGCGGCGGCCCATCAAATAACGATGAGTTCATCATAGCAGATTCCAGTGATAGCGATTCGATTAAGAATTTGACATACAGTCAAATCAAAACAGCGATCACTGACAGTATCTCATCTCCTGCGATTACATCCTACACGAATAACGGTAACAATAGAATTATTACCTCTGTTAACTCGACAACGGTGAATGGCGAAGCTAATCTTACTTTTGATGGTTCGTTACTTTCAGTTTCATCATCTATAAGAGTAAGTGGCTCAGCCCACGTTCCAACACTTTCCGTTTTGCCCGGTGGTGCAAGCTTTGGTAAAGTTGGTATTAACGTCAGTGAACCCGGTGTTCAGCTTCAAGTTGGAAACAATACCGGCGGCGCCATCTTGGGTCTTCACCGGACATCATCAGCATTTTATATTGATGGTGATGATATTGGAGATCTGGTTTTTTGTGGGGTCTGCTGCCGAGAGCGTTTTAAATATCTCTTCTCGGATTAGAGTTGAAGCAGATGGTTCAGAGTGGAACAATGAATCGTATCCAACGCGGATGTCATTCTGGACAACTTTGACGGGAACCTCCGCACCCGTACAACACATGGTAATTAATAATTCTGGCAATGTTGGTATAGGTATAACAGGTTCAGCACCAAATAGTAAATTGCATCTTTCTGGTAACTTAACAATTCAAGAAACAACTCCAACTTTACATTTTAGTAGCAGCGCTGGTGAAGATTTAGCAGAATTTGGAGTTAATAGTTCTGATAATATTTTGATACAGAATAATAGTACGAACAAACACATCGTGTTTAAAACAAATGATGCTGGCACGATGAAAGAAGGATTCAGAATTGATGGGGCTGTGCCAGAAGTTGTTGTGAACCAAGGCTCTGATTCTCTCATTGATTTTCGTGTAGAAAGTAACAACAATACTCATATGCTTATGGTTGATGGCTCCGGTGATAAAGTTGGTATTAATATTGACGTACCGACACACACACTGACTGTAGTTGGTGATGCATCTGTATCTGGCGAGATTACGGGTTCAGGTGGAGTACACATCACAGGCTCATCCCCGCGATTAGCGATTGGAGACAAGGGAGGTACCGGCCCACAAGATGGAATGTTATTTATAAGACCTTCAGACACAAGTAACAAAGTGCTAGCCTTTATGCAGGCGGCTGAGTCGGATGGAATGAGGACTTGTTTCGGCGTAACAGGCTCCGGTCAAGTGCTTGTTGGTGGTGCTCATTTGGGCGGTATATTGAACGTCAGTGGTTCTGACGCCGAAACTCTAATAAGTGTCAAAAGCGATAGTACTAACCCTGCACTCTCACTAACTGGTGTCGGAGACCTATTTGTCGCCAGAGGTGCATATCTCAGCGGCGCCATACAGCACAACTACGTTGTAAAAACAACTTCTGCTGATACCTACATCTCCGGAGCGACAGACAGAGTAGCGATCTATAATTTAACGTCGCCTCATAATGCTTACTTACCATTATTATCCGATACGTTAAATGGCGTAACAATAACAGTCAAATGTGTTGGCTCTGCTAACATCACTGTCACTGGCTCCGGTCCTTCAAATCAGCTTATTGATCAAGCCGCAAATAAAGTTTTAGAAACAGGCGATTCTATGACAGTCATGGGCTATAACGGCCCTGCTGGATACCAATGGGCAATACTGGACTACTATAACGCATCCTGATAAAGTTATTAAAAATGGTTTTTGCAAACATAGCACACTATTTACAGTGAAATACTGTTTTATAGGAGTTATTACATGTCATCTTTACTTGAGCAAGCATTCGTCGATGCTAAGGCATTTAAGGAGGCAGCCTTGAAAAATGCCGAGGCTACAATTGTTGATAAATATTCAACCGAGGTCAAAGAAACCTTAAACAAAATTCTTGAGCAAGATGAATTAGGCCTTGGTGCACCCGCTGCTGGCATGGACCCAATGGGCGCTGCTCCTGCGCCTGCCGCTGGTGGCGATGCTGCTGAGGACGTACCACTGGGTGCTGCAGAGGGTGAAGAGCCTTGTGCTTGTGACGACGAAGGCCAAGAGACCAAGATTAAAATTAACTTTGACGAATTGGCCGAGACACTCCAGAGATTAGAAGAAGAGTTAGACGAAGATACCCTTGAAGAGGACGAAGAAATTGAACTCACCGAGGATGATAGTGGTGATGAAGCGGACAAAGGCGCCGAGGTTGATTATTCAGCCGGCGTAACTGATGAGAAAGGAGATCCGGCCGGCGAAGAAGCAGCCACACTCCAAGCCAACACCGAAGCGGAGAAAGAATTAGATGAAGAATTCGACATGGACTCTCTTGTTGATGCTATTATGGAAAAGATTTCACTTGATGAAGCTGACGATGAACCTAAGACACCTGAAGAAAAAGAAACGGCCGCAAAAACTGCTCCACCAGATAAATTAAACAAGGGCGATTTCTTGCCCGACGATGTACAAGACGAATTAGACGAGAGCCATTGTGCTGGTAATAGAAAAGAAGACGACGATATGCAAGAAGAATTAGATGCAGACGCTCTCGTTGATGCCGTCATGGAAAGGCTTACTGTAGACATGGGTGCTGACCTTTCAGGTTGGGCCGGCCGGCGCGCCGAAGACAAAAAATACGAGATGGAAAAAGAACTCGCATCGCGTAGATCTACAGGATTAGAACAAAAGACTCACTTGGGTCGTGGAATGGCCGATAGAACGGACACCGATCCCCAGAATGAGTTAGAAGATTTGAAACAAGCTCAAGAAGAATTGGTTTTTGAAAATAACCAACTCAAAGAGAAACTTCAAAACTACGAAAACGTAGTTGAGCAATTAAAAGAAAGCGTCACTGACGTTAATCTTTCTAATGCTCGTTTGTTATACACGAACCGTGTGTTGAGAAATACCTCCCTAAATGAGCGGCAAAACCAAAAAGTTGCCGAAGCGATTTCTAAAGCTGGTTCTGTTCCGGAAGCAAAGACAATATTTGAAACACTTCAAAGCACAGTGGAGTCCACACCTAAACGTGGTCCGCAATCACTGAGCGAAACTATCAACCGTCGTTCTTCCATTCTTCGTGCTAGCAACTATAGTGAGGCTAAAAAAAGCCGACCCTATTGCTGATAGAATGAAGAAACTAGCAGGTATTAATTAAAATTATAAGGAGATATTAAAAATGGCTGGTATTATTGAAAGATTAACCGAAGGTATGGTTAATCGTGATATGCGTGCTGAAGGTCACGCCCTACTGTCAAAGTGGGAAAAGACCGGACTCTTAGAAGGACTTGAGGACGACAAAAGCCGTAATGGCATGGCTCGTCTTCTTGAGAACCAAGCTAAGGAGCTTCTTCGTGAAGCAACCGCTATGAACGCAGGTGATGTACAGGGCTTTGCTGCTGTCGCATTCCCCATTGTTCGTCGTGTTTTCGCAGGCTTGATCGCAAACGATCTTGTTTCTGTACAACCTATGAGCCTCCCAAGCGGACTCATTTTCTTCCTGGACTTTACTTTCTCGGGAGATCTTGGTGGAGATTCCACTCAAGCTGGTAAGCTTGGTAACGTTGCTGGACAATCCATCTACGGTACTGATCGAGTTGGTGCTCAAATCACCGGTGGTGTTGACTTGGTTGACGTCCGTGGTGGTGACCTTAGCGGTCCTCGTGCATCAGCACGCGGCTACTCGTATGGTTCTCCAAGTGGCTCGGACGCGTCCGTCGCGGCTGTTTTCGTTACTGGTGCTGCTGCTATCCATGATAGCATGACTAACCTTGACCGTAAGCTCATTGAGTACGATCCAGACCTTCTGGCTCTTACTAAAACAACGAGAGCACTCGCTACCCATGCGTACAGTGTTATTGCTATTTCGGCATCTGCTCTTGATCAGCTTGATCAAGAAAACTTGTCTGCAATTACATCGTCGGCGACGGCTGGTGTTAATGCTGAACTCATGGTTGCAGGTGGCGGCCTTCGTCTTGTTGGTCCCGGTGCTCGTTTGGTGCGTCGTTTGACTCGTCCTGTTCCAGCTGGAATTGCTGATCAGCTTGGACTTGCCTTGAACTCTACAACCGCGGCTGACATGATGCTTCTGACATTCGTTGGTACAACCGCATCGGCACCCGGTGTTATTGCAGCATCGAGACCTGATGAAATTAGAACCACTCTCGGTGTCGGCTCTGGTACTGATGCTGGTGGTGCTCAATTAGCTGGTTTTGCTATGACTGCCTCTTGTACTTGGGAGTTCCCACAAACTGATGACTTTGCCAACGGCGATAACGCAATCGGCTCTATTCAAGGTCAGACTGTTTGGGGACTTGAAGGTCAAGCAGACATTCCTGAGATCGACATTAAGGTCGACAGCATTGCTGTTACCGCTCAAACGAAGAAGCTCAAGGCTAAGTGGACTCCGGAGTTAGGTCAAGACCTTAACGCCTACCACAACCTTGATGCAGAGGTTGAGTTGACCAGCATTCTCTCTGAGCAAATTGCTCTTGAGATTGATCGCGAGATCGTTGCTGACCTTGTGAATGGTGCAACCGCTGCAACCTATTACTGGTCGCGCTCACCCGGTCTTTTCTTAGACAAGACCAACGGTGTTGAAGTCGGCGCTAGCTCTGCTGCTCCTGATTTCACTGGTACTGTATCTGAGTGGTACGAGACTCTTGTTGAAACTATCAACGATGTCTCTGCACAAATCCACCGCAAGACTCTGCGTGGTGGAGCTAACTTCGTAGTCGTAGGACCTGAAGTTGCTAACATCCTTGAGTTCACTGCTGGATTCCGTGCCAATGTTACCGCTGATGCAGAGACTGGTACGATTGGTGCTGTTAAGGTTGGTTCGCTGAGCAAGAAGTTCGACGTTATCGTTGATCCTTACTTCCTCCGCAACGTGGTCCTCGTCGGCCGTCGCGGATCTTCTTTCCTTGAAAGCGGATACGTGTACGCACCATACGTGCCACTGCAAACCACACCAACAATCTTCGGTGACCAGAAGACTTCGTGCCTCGCAAGGGCGTGATGACTCGTTACGCGAAGAAGATGGTTCGTCCAGATATGTACGGACTCGTGATTTGTCGCGGATTGTTGGGTGAGTCTGGAGGCTGATATATAAGCTTTTAGCTTATATCTGGTGTAAAACCAAGAGTAACACAACACAGAATGCCCCCACCTTGAGAAAGGTGGGGGCCTTCTTTTATGTTGAGACTACTTATAGGCGAACCGAAAGGTTTACCATAATGTTTTTGACATGATTATAAATGGAGGGTTTTAAACATGGGAAGTAAAAGAATAGGCTTGGCGAGAATCCAAGCTCTAATAGAAAATTTAAAAAGAGAATTGAAGTTGTCTACAGCTACAACTATTGATGTAGGTGGTATTA
>UEXL01000162.1_pt1 | contig 25008 bp, 36 predicted proteins | sample 1796671 | NCBI WGS metagenome assembly UEXL01 (sample SAMEA4772471, study PRJEB27181) | metagenome | reverse complement strand
TACATAAACAGAACGTACTTGCCTGTCGCTCTATCTTCGGCGTCTGCTTGGGTGTTTAACCTCGCAATGCCACGACAAGTAACACCTTTTTAGGCTTTACTAATACAACTAATTGAAAAAATCGCACCTAAATTAAAAAGAATTACGCCTGACGCCTATATATTAACCACGCCAAGAAACACCACAGTAAAACACGACGGTTTCAGGGTTGCTTGTTATCCTATGGTTTCAATGAAGGTAAACACAAAAAAATAACGCTATAGGGCGTGGTAAGGGACACGGGGAACCCCCCAGTATACGTTAGCAATGTCGCCATATTTTTATCTGAATGAGTTACTTGTACAAGTTATTTGCACCCTTTAGGGTATCCCTATAGGATACGCTGTGTATAGGTGTATTTCCCGGAGGTGTTACTCCGATTATATCCATTCTGACAGAAAAGTCAAGACATTTATGCCAAAATTATTTTTTATTTGACATTAAGGTATTCTGTACGTATAATCTGTGTATCAAGACCAGTTTCGAGCAGCAGCAATCAAACAAACTCTCGTGCTTTGGCTCAAGCTGAAAGGTTCTTGACTTAACTTAATAGGAATTTATCGTGTTTGAAGCATTTGTACTAGTTTGTTACTTAGGACAAGAGTCCGACTGTAGGCAATTGCAGGATACACGAGGTCCTTATGCTACAGAATTGCTATGTAAGCAGCGAATTGTAGAAATAACAGTAGACTTACCTAAATATCTACCTAGTTATCAACCAAAAGCGTATAGATGTGACAAATTTACTACCACAAAAGACGAACCAGCGTGAAATATCACCACAACAAGAAGAATTTCTAACCAATCTGTTCGAGAATGGTGGCAATGTCACCGACGCAGCGTTAGCAGCGGGGGTATTCTAAGGGCAGCGTAACGTGGTTAAAGACCAGTTTAGCCGATGAGATAATCAATCGCACAAAGAACGTACTGTCTATGCACGCTTTTAAGGCTGCTACACGGCTAGTAAGCACAATAGACAACCCAGTACCCGAGAGAGGAGACGACCTACGCTTCAGGGCTGCAGAATCGCTTTTAAACAGGGTTGGTCTGGGAAAACAAGAAACAACTAACGTAAATGTACAGGCAGTACACGGGATAGTTCTGTTGCCGCCAAAGAAAGAGGTAGTAATCGATGGCTGACATGAAAAAAGAAATAGCAAAGATAGAGAAAAAAAATAAAAAACTAGATATCATGGGAGCAGGACCTAGTCCATTAAGGATGCTTGCAAGATATTTGTATAATAAAGATTTAACTAAAACAAAGAAAAATCAAATAAACAGACTTATAATGAAGGTTGATGATTTTGATAATATGAACAGGGATGCTAAAGCAAGTTACAGGATGAAAGTTCGTACTACGCTAGAAGAAGTTATGCAAAACTTAAAAGATAATAAGAAAAAGATAGTCAAATCTCAAAGAGTAGACAAATCATACCCTGATTTAAAAAAGAAGAAAAAGTTATCAGTTGATAAATCTGGTAACTTTAAATTTGCTTCGGGTGGCAAAATAACAAAAAAGAAGAAGAAATAGACATGGCTGACATCAACACACTATTCAAAGTACTCAACACAATCAACGCTCTTACAACTCCCTAACGAACTTACGGACAAGATGGGTAGCAAGATAAACGAGATGATACAATCTCTGTCTCCTTCTGAAAAGAAACAAGCCAAAGAAGCTCTCAAAGAAAGGAAAAAGGATAATAAAGTAAGATTATCTGACGGGGATGTAAAACTTCAAAAACAAGGTATGAGATATGGTGGTAAAACATCCAAGAAGTGTAGCATGAATAGAGATAACAGAAATACACGCAAGGTTAATAATTAGGAGACGACAGTGACTAAAAAAACATATGCAAATGATCCTCAAGCATCAAGATATCAACAACCACGTAAAGCAGGCAGTGGGGATGCTTTAATGAACACAGCAGGAGCATTATTAGGAGCAGGTGCAGCATACGTAGGTAAAACTTACTATGATTTATTTAAAACTCAAGCTGAACTTATGAAAGATGGTAAGGGGCATAAGGTTAAGAGTAAACCTAAAATGGGAGTCAACCCTAAAGACCTTTCAATAAAAGGTGGTTCAGGACCTAAAGGTAAACGCCTTAAAAGAATATAGATGACTGATGCACCAAAGAGGGGTCGCCCTAAGAAAGACCCCGAAGCACCAAAGCAAAGATATTTCCTGTCTGCTGCAGAAAAAGCAAGGAGACAGACACAGAAGAGATTACGTGACGCTAAGAAGCGTGCAGAAAAAACAACCAAAGTAGCAGAAAGTAAAAGAAGATATGCCAGAAAGCTTGAAGAGAAAGTTGGTAAGGTTGAGAAGGCTCTTAAGGGAGATGCAACTACCGTTATCGATACAGGGGAGTTGGCAAGCCTTCCTCCACCTGTCCAAGAACTTGTTGGAAATAGGGAAGTCGTGTTTCAGCCGAATGAAGGACCTCAAGAAGAGTTTCTGTCGTCTAGTGAAAGAGATGTTCTCTATGGAGGTGCTGCTGGTGGGGGCAAATCTTTCGCCTTGTTGGCAGACCCCCTTCGTTATTGCACTAATCCTAATCATAGGGGTCTTCTTCTCAGGCGTACTCTTGACGAACTTACTGAGTTAATAGACAAGTCACGACAGCTTTACCCAAAGGCGTTTCCCGGTGCAAAGTTCAGGGGAGTCAAAGTCAACGTGGCACTTCCCATCTGGAGCAACCATTTGGTTTACCTATCTAGACAAAGACAAAGATGTAACCCGATTTCAAGGACAAGCTTTCAACTGGATAGGGATAGACGAGATAACCCAATACCCAACACCCTACGTGTGGGATTACCTTCGATCAAGATTGAGAAGCACCGACCCCGAGTTGCAAAAGAGTTTGTATATGAGGTGTACTGCCAATCCGGGTGGAATCGGTGGGTGGTGGATTAAGAAGATGTACATCGACATAGGGAACACAACAAACCGTTTCCTGCAGCAGATGTCGAAACAGGCAGACCTTTCTTCTGGCCGCAAGGACACGAAAAGGAAGGTCAACCTTTGTTCTATCGTAGGTTCATCCCTGCGAGACTTACGGACAACCCGTTCCTTATGGCAGATGGACAATATGAAGCTATGCTTCGTTCACTACCTGAAATAGAACGGAAGAGATTACTCGAAGGGGATTGGGATGTAGCTGATGGCTGTGCCTTCCCAGAATTTAGCAGAGCAAAACATGTGGTCGAGAGTTTTGAGTTACCTACCAACTGGCCCCGAATACGTGCCGCTGACTACGGGTATGCGAGTCCTTCTTGTGTCTTGTGGGGTGCTATTGACTGGGATAACAATATATGGATTTATCGTGAATTGTACGTAAAACAGTTGACAGCAGAACAATTAGCTGATAGAATACTAGAAGCAGAGCAATTAGACCCTCTACCCCACTATACAGTACTTGACTCCTCCTGTTGGAATAAGACAGGGTTTGGTCCTTCCATAGCAGAAACAATGATGAGATGTGGTGTTCGTTGGACACCGTCTGATCGTAACAGAATACAAGGTAAGATGGAAATACATCGTAGGCTTGCAGATGACCCAAGAACAGAAGAACCTAGATTACGAGTGTTTTCTAATTGTAGCAACACTGTCAAGCAATTGGCAGCAATTCCTCTTTCCAAAACTAACAGCGAAGACGTAGACACTAAAGCAGAAGATCACGCATACGATGCTCTAAGATATATGTTGATGACAAGGATGACAGGGTATGCGGCGATTCATCAAACGCTTAATGGCATCAAGGCTCAGGTCTATCAGGTGCAAAATGAAACATTTGGATACTAGAACAGATGGCAGAAGATAATCTAATAAATTTATCCGATAAAAAGCCTGTAGATAGTGCTGTAAATCATGTTAGAACGTCTATTAGAGAATTATTAAGTTTTAAAACAACCGATGTGCCTGAACTTGTTGAAATATTTGGCAGTAATAATATACCTTCAGCAATAACAGATGATCAAGCAGATAAGCTAACAAAATATTATCTAAAGTCCAAATTCAAAATGGATGATAAAACATCTAGGGTAATATCAAGTTCAATAAAAAAACAACTCACCTTCTATATTTAAAGAAGTAGGTACAGGTATGGATGAACTCCTACAAAAATTAAAAGATGGAAACCTAACAATAGCTGAAGCTTTTGAATTAGGTAGACCAGATGTAAAACTATATGATAACAAAGGTAAGAAATCTGCGTTGTTAAAAAAGGCTTGAGGATTCTGGTTTCAGCTTAGATGATAACTGGGATAGCATGGGTGACAGAAATAAACATGATGTCTTTAACAAAGTAGGTAGTAGTCCAGATTATCTTACGCTAGCAAAGGTAGAAGGCAGTCTCACACAGATAGCTGCCAGTGAAGATTTTGATTATCCATATAGTAATAGATTTGAAGCAGGGAAGGGAACTATACGAGTTGCAAAAGTAAAAGGTGACCCTACAAAGTTAAGATTTCCAAAAGCTACACAACCAAGAGGGGATGCTGCAGCTAAGAAAATTACTCTACCATCCATAGAAGATTTAAATAAAGCGATACACGCAACCACACTAAAACTAAAAGGCAACAAAGAAGCAGTAGCGTTCTTTCAACTAAAACATCTTTTAGGTATAAGAAATAAAGATTTAGTAAACCTTACTGTAGGAGAAGCAGTTAAAAACTCTGCGTATGGAACGCTTGATCCCGGATCGAATACTCTTTATGGCATAAGTAATAAAGGAAAAAAAACAAACTACCAACTACCATCTTTAGCTCAAGATATACTAGCTGATCTTGGAACAGATGCTAAAGGAAGAATGGGGGATAAAAAGTCCGTAAAGTTGTTTAATCAAAGTGAAGCTAAATTACGAACACTTGTAAACAATGCAATGAACGAAACTATGTCTGAAATGGGTTTAGACATTACAAATCAAAAAACTAATAAGAAAATACCATTTACAATATCTGATTTAAGAAAAAATGTTTTTGATGTAATAAATGAAAAGCAAGGTTCATCAGTCGCTAATATGGTTCTCGGTCACTCCACAAGAGGTGACGTAGGATTAACTCACTACAAAGTTGACAGAGAATCAAGAAGAAAGATGAGCCTGACTCAAAGAGCTTCTGAAGAATTTGGTAACATGTATCTGCAAGATATTAACCAAGTAAATCCTAAAAATCTCTATGGTGCTTATGGTTTTAATCAGGACTTCTTCAAAGACAAACCAGCAATCTTGTTTGATGCTCCTACTGATGTGTTGTCACAAACATCTAGAGACACTACTTTACAGGTAGAAGGAACAGCAGCAGACGTAAACAAAACTGCTAATATACTTACAAAACAAGTCGAAGGTAAAGTAGGTAACCTTGAAAAGTCGGTAGCTAAGTTGCAGGCACTTCAAAATCAGATGGGGGAACTCATTGACGAAAAGAAGCCTGCGAAAGAACCTAAGAAGAAAACACCACCAAAAGGTTCGCCAATTGTACTGAGTGACAAAGCTAAATCTGCATTTGACAAAGCGTTTGATTTGTTAAAAGACAAAGGAACAAAAGTCTTAGTTGGTGCATTGGGTGTAGAAACAGCTAGACAGCTTATTACCAACCCTGTTGAAGCAGCCCAAGATATAGGAACTGAACTTATTCTCGAAAGAGGATTAGGATTTGGTCCGGGAGCTGCAGTAGGGTTTGCAATGCAATCAAGTCCTGCAGGTGAAACTCCAGACACGGGGTATCGTGACCCAGTAATGGAAAAACAAATGGCTGACGCTGGGGTTATGAATATTATTGCAGAAGATACTAATTTAGCTACAGCTCAACCGATGAATTACGCAATGGATCAACAGATGAGTGATATGTTGCGTAAAGAAGTTCCTGATCCACTAAGAATAACTATTGATGGTGGAACAGTAACAATGCCCGATGGTTCATCAAGACCATTTGGTCCTAATATATAATGGTATAGGAGACAAAAATGCCAAACAATGACTATAACTACGGTGCTGCATATATAATGGGCAGCGATAAAACTTCAGTTAATGACCCAATGGGATCAAATCAATTAACTAGAGAAGGAATGGACTTTGATATGTCAAACAACGGTAACAACGAGTTGCAAGTTGACATGCCAAAGAAACAGTCTAAACCAACTGTTGAAGCTTCTTTATTCTCAATGGCAGACGACAAAAACTACTTTGGCTAGGATTTATTAATGGCTGATAACTTTTTAAACTCAGATGAGGAATCTGATTCTCCTCTACCTATGTCAAATGCATCGGACATCATGCCCGGACTTGCAGGATATGTAAAGAGTAGATTTGAAGATTCTGAAAACGGTAGACGTTCTCACGAACAGAGATGGCTACAAGCTTACAAAAACTTTCGTGGCATCTACGATTCTACCACACAATATCGTGATTCTGAAAGATCAAAAGTATTTGTCAGAATAACCAAAACTAAAGTTCTTGCAGCGTACGGACAGATTGTTGACATATTATTTGCTAACAAAAAGTTCCCTCTAGTTGTAGAAGACACACCCGTTCCAGAAGGTGTAGCAAAGTTTGCTCACTTGGAAACTCCTATTGATCAGGTAGCACCACCTCAAGACCAATATGGTTTTGCAGGGGGATGGAAGAGAACTACCTCCGGGAGCAACACAGGCAACTCCGTCTATGGATTTCTTAGGTGGCATGGCTGGTAAATTTCCAAACGCACCACTTGTCGAAGGACCTGCAAATGCAGGAGAACCTCAGATAAGTCCGTCAGCCGAAGCTGCACGTAAAATGGAACAGATGATACACGATCAGTTACTTGACACTAATGCAGTCAACGTCTTTCGTCATGCTATATTTGAAGCATCTTTACTTGGTACAGGAATAGTTAAAGGGCCTTTCAACTTTAACAAGAAAGTACACAAGTGGCAAAGAGACGAAGAGGGCAACAGAGAGTACATGCCATATGACAAGTCAGTACCAAGAATAGAATCTGTATCTGTGTGGGATTTTCATCCTGATCCATCTGCTACTAGTATAGAAGACTGTGAGTACGTAATACAAAGACATCGTATGAATAGGCAACAGCTTAGAGCTTTATCACAACGACCACACTTTGACGTTGATGTTGTGGAAGAGTGTTTAGCAAAAGGACCTAACTACGAAGACAAGTACTACGAAGATACTATTCGTGAAGATGAAACTGAGCCTTACTATCAAGAAAGCAGATTTGAAGTTCTTGAATATTGGGGTGTCGTCGATGCTAAATTTGCTGATGAAGCAGGCTTAACTTTACCACAAGGTATATCTGATTTAGATCAAATACCCGTAAACGTGTGGGTGTGTGGAACAATGATACTTAGATGTGTTCTTAATCCATTTACACCAGCAAGAATACCTTATCAAGTATTTCCGTACGAAATCAATCCTTATCAAATGTGGGGTGTTGGTGTAGCAGAAAATATGGAAGATGCACAGATGCTTATGAATGGTCACGTAAGAATGGCTATTGATAATTTAGCACTAGCAGGTAATCTCGTATTTGACGTAGACGAAGCAAGCTTAGTTCCCGGACAGAACATGGATATATTTCCCGGAAAGATATTCCGTAGACAATCAGGAGTCAGTGGAACTGCAATCAACGGTCTTAAGTTTCCCAAACACTGCAGGCGAAAATATACAAATGTATCAGATATCTCGCCAATTAGCAGATGAAGAAACTGGTATACCGTCAATCATGCACGGACAAACTGGAGTGACAGGCACAGGTCGTACAGCGTCAGGACTATCGATGTTGATGGGTTCTGCAGGCTTGTCAATGAAAACAGTTATAAAGAATATAGACGACTATCTACTAAAACCTATGGGAGAAGCCTACTTTCAATGGAATATGCAATTTAATGAAACTGCAGAAGACATAGAAGGTGACTTAGAGATTAAACCTCGTGGGGTAGCTGCAGTGATGCAGAAAGAGGTAAGAAGTCAAAGATTAACAGCGTTGTTGCAAACAGTTATGAATCCTACCCTTGCACCATTTGTTAAGATACCAAACTTAATGAGAGAGTTAGCTATATCTCAGGACATTGATCCAGATAGTTTAGTCAACGATGTAAATGAAGCACAGATTTACGCAGAGATATTGAAAGGGATGCAACAAGATGCTCAACAAGGAACAGGCGGCGAAGGTAACCCCCCTAGTCAACAACCAACAGATATGGCAGGGTCTGGAGGAGTACCTCCTCAACCTCAAGGAACTAACGGTCAAGGGTCTGGCGATGGCACAATCGGAGTCGGAGCTACGCCAGCTGCAGGGGAAGCTGGTTTTACTGGAAACCCTCCTCAGTTTGAAGAGTAACGTAGAGAAAGTTAAAAATAATAATGGCGTTTGAAACTGGAAATCCAGAATTTGACTTCTTAATGAGCCGAGCTAGAAATCGAAGGCAATCAAATAAGGCTTTGGAACAGAACAACATAAATGTAAAAACGTCTCAGGAAAAAAGAGAAGAAGAATCTGAGTCTAGTGATGTTACATCTATTGGTAGTCAAGTAGCTGATATAAGTGGGTTAGAAGCTTCTGGGATATCAACAACAGATGTGTCAGTTGCAGCAGGGTCTCAGTCTATAGCTGATGCACAAGATATGATGGACATTGCAGGAGTTGGCAAAGGTCAAACAGCAGGAGAAGTAGCTTTTGATATTGGGATTGACAACGCCAAAGCTGATTTTGCACAATCTAACCCTGTAGGTGCAGCCATTGCAGGATTTTCTACAGATGCAATAGCACAGGCAGGGTTACAAGTAGCACCATATGGTCTGGCTATGGCTGGAAAAATGGAAGCGGCTAAAGCTGTAGCTAACGTTGCAAGTGTACTTGGTGGTCCTGTAATGGGTTTAATTTCAGGAACTGTAGGACCTACAATGTCAGACCCCTATGGTCAAGATGTTGCAATGGGAAGTGGTATGTTAGGTCAAGTATCTAATGCAGTAATGTCAACTCATTTTAGCGTAGCCGATAAAATATCACAAGGAGTTCCGGGATATACACAGGGATATTATGGACAAGATTTAGTGAGTCTTCATCCGGGTTATATTCAGTCTCATAATGTAGCTACTACTGCTGCTTATGGGTATGAACTTGGTATGCCACTATCAGACAAACCTTACTCCCTTCTTAATCCTTATCGTGGCAACCCAAAACCTTCTTACACTGGTGACCCAAATGCAATGACACCATTTGGTGAATTTGGCTTAGACCCAAGTAATCCATCTTACGGAGGGTTTAGTGATTTTGGAACTGCTATGAGTGCAGCATCAAATACTGGATATTATGGTACTTATGGACAAGCTGTAATAGATTCTAAGAGAGGTAATAAAAAAGCAAAAGATTTTCTAACAGAAATTGCTGACACTAAAGGTATTCAAGACACAGGAAGTCTGGGAGTATCAACTGATCAATTTGGAGGTAAGTCTTTAGGAAGTGGGTATGGTATAGGAACATCTACAGGAACAGGCTCACAGACTATAGGTGGACAAGAGGTAGATACATCGCAGGGTGGTACAACTAGTGGAGGTGCAGTAGGATCAACTGGAGGTTTAGGTGGTGCAGGTGATCAATCGAGTTCAGATGGTAGTAGTAGTGATTCGGGAGGAGCTACTGAAGGTGTAGGTGAATATAAAAAAGGTGGAAAAATAGATATGCAGATGGGTGGTGATCCTACACAACAGCAAGCACCGTCAACCGACATGGGATTTATCGGAGGTCCACCTGATCAGTTTACCAAACAACAAACCATAGCCGATGATATACCTAAAGAAGTACCCGAAGGTACATTTGTAATCAATGCACCTGCAGTAGAATTTGCAGGCAAAGAAGACATAAAGCAGATGTTGGTTGAAGCCTACGAGATAATGTCTCAAGCAGGTACAGATGCAGGAACAGACAGAACTGCCCAAGCTACGAATATACCTAGCAAAGAACAAGTTGACATAATGATATCAAGAGGAGAAGTTGTTGTTCCTCCTGAGATTGCTAAAGTGATAGGGTACGATAGGCTAGAAAAAATAAACAATCGTGGTAAAAAAGAAGTGTCACGTAGACAGGAAGAATCTCAACAACAAGAAAAGCCACAAGCTAGACAAGTAGCAGAAGGTGGTTTTATAGGTATGCAAGAAGGTGGTAATGTCGAGGATGATTTTGGTGTAACAATAGAAAATGTTAAGTTTAAAAACTTCTACTCTTCTCCACAGATAGCACGAAAAGAAATAGACAAGATACTTAACGAACTACCATTAGAAGATGCTTTAGCTATAGCTATGGAAGGTGAAGCAGACGTTCTTGGCGACGAAGGTCTAGAAGGCGTAGGTCATGTGTTCCGAAACAGAGCAATGGCAGAGGGGTACAAAGATTTTGGTAATACTTTGGTCGAAGAGCTGGGTAAAAAAACTTATGGTAAAAATAAAATATTCCAATTCAATGCCCTTGAGCCTACTAAGTTTAGAAAAACTTTAAATAGATTTAAACAAAATAAAGATAGGTACTTAAAAGTACGTAACATTGCAGAAGATATAGTAGCAGGTTCTAGAAAAGATTTTACAGGTGGAGCTTTATTTTTTATAAAAACCCATCGTCTTCAGAAGCAGAAGATTTTAAAGCTAAAGTAAACTCTGGAGAATATATAGAGACAGGTAGAACTGTAAATCCTAAAAATAAAGTATTTGCACACATATACTACAAACCTAAAGATTTTAAAGTGACTGACGAAATGCCTACTCAAGTAGAAGAAAGTTTTGTTAGTGTAAATAATGATGATACTCAACCTCCAAGAAAGATACCTGAATCAACAGGGGGATCATTCTTAGGTAGGGGAAGTGCATATGAAACAGGTGGAGCAAGACCTGCGTTCAGATAAGAATTAGTCAGCTACCCAGTAATATATGGCCCTGACATCCGAAGCAGCTACCCACAGCCAGTGGCACTGCAATAAATGAGGTAAATACAATGGCAAAACAAGTAAAAGGTGCAAGAGCATTTAAACCCAATGACTCCTTTGGAGTAATAAACAATCCAAATCTTTATAAAAACAAATACCGAGAGGAAGTTGATAAAGATGACGATGAAGAAGTAGAAGCAAAAGCAGAAGACGTTGGCACTCAACAAGAAGCTACCCAACAAGAAGGTTTTGTGGAAACTAAGCAGGAAGAGAGTCCTGAACACGACTACAAGAAACGTTATGATGACTTAAAAAAACATTATGACAATAAACTTCAAGAATGGAAAAGTGAGAAAGAAGCTTTAAAGACAACTGCAGAACAGATGGATTTAGACCCTTCAATCAAACTTCCCAAAAGTCCAGATGAACTAGAAGAGTTTAAAGGCAAGTATCCAGACGTGTATGCAGTAGTGCAAACCGTAGCGGCAATGCAAGCTCAAGAACAATCTGAAGGTTTAAAAAAAAAAGGAACTTGAAACTATAAAAGGTCGTGAGAAGGAGATGGAAGTTCAAAGTGCATACAAAGTATTACTTGCCGCACACCCTGACTTTAATGATATCAGGAATAACGAAAAGTTTCTTTTGTGGCTTGATGAACAGCCAACTTCAATTTCTGAGGGTATAACTAAGAATAATACTGATAGCAAATGGGCAATCAGGGTTCTTGATCTTTACAAAGCCGATAGTGGCTTAAAAACGAAATCTAATAAATCTAATGCGTCTGCGGCTGAAGCAGTCCGAACACCAAGTTCTAGAGAAGTTCCGACTGATAGAAACGCAAACAAGAAGATTTGGAAGATGCAAGACATCGCCAGACTGAAATCGTGGGAATTTGAGAAATTTGAAAAAGAAATTGATCAAGCACGAGCAGAAGGGCGAATAACTCAATAACTAACCTCAAATAGAGGAAGGATAAGAAAATGGCTTTTGATACAGCTGCAGGGTATGCTAACTTACCGTCAGGTAACTTTGCTCCCTCAATTTTTAGTCAAAAAAGTTCTTAAGTTCTTCCGTAGAGCTTCGGTTGCAGAAGATATTACGAATACCGACTATACTGGCGAAATTGAAAACTTTGGCGACACTGTTAACATCATAAAAGAACCAACACTTACTGTTACTGCGTATCAGAGAGGTTCTGTTGTTAACCCTCAAGATTTGGCAGACGATCAAATAACAATGACCGTTGACCAAGCAAATGCTTTTGCATTTAAAATCGATGACATCGAAGAAAGACATTCACATGTCAACTTTGAAGCGTTAGCAACTTCTTCAGGTGCTTTTGCTTTAAAGAGAAAATTTGATGCCAACATACTACAGGCTATGTCAGACGGTGCAGGTATTGCAGGTGCTGACGATGCAAGTTTATCAGGTGGATTAACAACTACTAATTCAGCTTTAGGTACAGCGTCTGCTCCAATTAACGTGGAGACCAACGATGCAGGTATCAATTTAATGCTCTTAATGGCTAGAACATTAGATGATCAATCTGTACCAGAAGAGAACAGATGGTTTGTTGCTCCTCCAATCTTCTACGAGAAGATGTTTCAGGCAGGTAACAAGATGGCAGAAGTACAGGTAACTGGCGATGCGTCTTCAAACCTAAGAAACGGACTTGCAACTCCGGGTACACTTGCAGGATTTAGATGCTACAAGTCTACTGCATTAAATAGTACAGCAGGTACTGACCAAGTAACATTATCAGGTGTCGCTACAGACGCTTCTGAGAACGTTATCATGGCAGGACATATCTCTAGTACTTCTACAGCGTCTCACATCGCTAAGACTGAAGTGGTACGTTCAACTGAATCTTTCTCTGATGTCGTTAGAGGACTACACGTTTTTGGTCGAAAAGTTTTAAGACCAGAATCAATAGTTCGTGGCGTCATAGATTTTGCGTAAGGGGGGATTAATTAATGACTACTTATAATCATACCATTACTGGTGGTGGAACTGTAGGACATCCGGGCAATGTGCCGAGACCTTACATGGTTCAATCAAGAATCTTTGATGCAGCCGACCAGAACCTTTCTGCAAATGACATCGTACAAATGATTGATGTTCCAGATAACACAATTGTTATCGGTGGATGTCTTGATGTTCTTGAAGCAGGTGGATCAGGTCTAACCTATGATGTTGGTCTAAGCACTGACATTGATGCTTTTGTAGATGGTGGTGAGGGTAATGCCGACAACATCGTACAATTTAACATGAAAGCTGCAGGTATCAACACAGTTATTGCTGCCGATGCAATTCAAGTTAAAGCATTAGGTGCAGGCGTTACTGCAGGTCGTTTCAGAGTCATAGCAATTAATTATGTGTGACATTGGAACAGGTCCAAAGCAGACTGCTAGTGTAACAACTGGTACGTAACAATTAAAATCGAGAGGGCAGGGCAACTTGCCCTCTTGACAACATTAATATAAATTTATAAGGATAAAATAAATGCCAATAGTTATTACGCCTACTAAAAAAAAGAAAAAAATGTCAGTTAAAAAAGAAGCCTTTAAAGGTGGTGGTGGAATGGACATTGCTACTAAAAGGGATGCTCTAGTAAGCAGTCTTACTAAGACAGCTAAACAAGCTATGACAGGAACTAGTAGACTATCTGACCAAGACGTAGCAAGAGCTATGAGTATGGCTAGGGGCATGATTAGTCCTACAGCTAAAAAAGCTAAAGGTGGAAAAATTAAAAAATAATGTCTAGCAAAGGTACAATGAAAGGTCACACCATAAAAGGTGGTCAGAAACGCCCAACTAAGTCGGGTGCAGGTATGACTAAGAAAGGTGTAGCTAAGTACAGAAGGGATAATCCCGGGTCAAAGCTCAAGACAGCAGTAACAGGTAAAGTGAAACCCGGAAGTAAAGCTGCCAAACGTAGAAAGTCCTATTGTGCAAGAAGTGCAGGGCAAATGAAAAAGTTTCCTAAAGCGGCAAAAGACCCTAACAGTCGTTTAAGGCAAGCTAGGAAGAGATGGAAATGTTAGCACAACTTAATTTTGAAATATTTAGAATATTAAACAAGATAAGCAACAGTTTTTATAGACGATATGTAAGAATGTTACATAAGTCTCAAGGGAGAGTCTAATGGAAAATATGGTATTAGATGCTTGGAATGATTTATCGTACCTAGAGGGTGCGTTGTTTACTATGTGGTTATTTATTTTGTACTACGGTAAAGTGTGGATTGACAGTAGATTTACTAAAAAGGGATGCACATGCTCACAGCGTTAATAGGTCCTATAGCTAATCTTGCAGGTTCTTGGATGAACAGCAAGGTAGAGAAAGTAAAAGCTGATGGTCAAGCTAAAGTAGCACAAGCCAGAGCTAAAGCAGTCGTTGCAGAGAAGGTAGCAACAGGAGAAGTTGCATGGGAGAAGTCTATGGCTGACGCTACAGACAACTCGTGGAAAGACGAATTTGCTTTGGTTGTTTTGCTTTTACCAGCAATATTAGTCTTCATTCCGTCATTTACAGAATACGTAAGAACAGGCTTTGAAGTACTCAATACTTTGCCTGATTGGTATCAATACCTTTTTATTTATAGCCGTTAGTTCTTCTTTTGGAATTAAGGGTGTAGGGCAAGCAATGAAACTCATGGGGAAGAAATAATGGCACTAACTAAACGTCAGCAGACTACCATGAAGAAACACTCAAAGCATCATACTAAAAAACACATGGATAGTATGACTAAGGCTATGAAGAAGGGTAAGACATTTACCAAAGCACACAAAGTAGCAATGAAAAAGGTAGGTAAATAACATGGCAAAAATAATAGACAAAAAAGCTTTAGACCCAAAGGAAGGTAAAAAAAAATTAGATGAAGCTGCAGGCAAAGCTTATATTCCTGTAGAACCTAAAACTGGGTTATCAACTAGACACAACAAACCAACATTTTTTAGTGGCAAAACATACGCACCATTTGTAAGAATAAGAAAACCAAACACTACAGGGATTTAAAATAATGGCAAAGAAGAAAAGTGGTTCTAAACCAAAAAATGCTGCACTTTATTCTAGAGTAAAAGCAGAAGCAAAAAAGAAATTTAAGGTCTATCCTTCTGCGTATGCAAATGCTTGGCTTGTACGAACCTACAAGAAACGTGGTGGCACTTACGCATGAGTTTAACCAAATGGTTTAAAGAAGATTGGCGTGATGTTAAGACGGGCAAGAAGTGTGGTCGTTCTGGTAAAGACAAAAAGAAAAGACCCTATCCTGCATGTAGACCAAAAGCAGTGGCTGGTAGAATAACTAAAGCTGAAGCTAAGAAGAAAACAGGACCTAAAGCAGTCAAGTGGTCTGTCACTGCATCAGGTAGAAAACGTAAGACAACAAGGAAAAAAGCATGAAGTACGATCGTGATGAACTAGTTAAGATGATAGCTATCCACGAAGGAATAGTTCTGAATGTCTACCAAGATCATCTTGGCATAGATACGGTGGGCATAGGTCGTAACTTAGAGGACAGAGGTATCACAGATGGCGAGCTTTCCTACATAAATAAAACTATGGATGATATCTACGACAACGGTCTTACAGAAGAAGAAGCCTACTATCTCTGTATGAACGACATAGCTATTGTAGAAAAAGAGTTACTTGCCAATAAACCAATTGTAAATCAACTTAATGATGTGCGACAAATGGTGCTTATTGACATGGCATTTAATATGGGTGTTCCTCGCCTTATGAAATTTGTAAACATGTGGTTGGCGATAGAAAAAGTTAATTACCCTCTTGCTTGTGAGGAGATGATCGATTCTAGATGGGCAAGTCAGGTAGGAAACCGTGCAATGAAATTATCTTTAGCAATGAAGAATGGGGAGTGGATTTGACCGAAGAGAAGAAATGTGACACTTGTGAATGTTACGAATGTGATACTGAAGAGTGTAATTGTGATTGTCACAAGGAGGTACTAGGAGTACCCGTGTGATTGAGTTTGTGCTTGTGTTTATGATGGGATTAAAAGTAGTAGACCAAACACAAACTTTCCAAAATTTAAATAGATGTTTGTACTTCGCAGAGAGATTACACAAACAACCTTCAATACCCCAAAAGGAAGGACCTAACTTACAGATAACTGCGTATTGTAAACCTATAAGGAAAAGATAATGGACCCCGTGACTATATCGCTGGCTGTAGGCGTTGCAAGTAAAGCATTTAGTGCTATAAAACAAGGATTCGCAGTCGGGCGAGATATAGAGCAAATGTCAGGAGACATTGGTCGCTGGATGGGAGCAGTATCAGATGTTGACAATGCAGAGAAACAAGCTAAGAACCCACCTTTGTTTGGTAAGCTGTTTAAAGCTGGTTCTATTGAAGAGGCGGCAATGGCTGCATACGCTGCAAAAAAGAAACTTGAGGAACAAAGATACGAACTCAAGATGTTTCTAAATCTTACTCACGGTCCTCAAGCGTACAATGAATTATTGCAGATGGAAGGTCAGATAAGAAAACAAAGACAAGAAACTATATAAACAACAGCAACTTAGAAGACAAGTAGGCGAAGGTATAGGTTGGGTATTTTTAATTTTAGTTATGGGTGGATTTTTACTGTTACTAGCAAGTGTATTTTCTAGTAAAGCCTACGGGGATGGTTACACTTACAAATCTAAAAAATATACAAAACAGCAAAAGATACATCAGGGCATACTTAAAAAGAACGTATATGTTACTTGCCGATTAAAAAAACAAAAAGTTGTTAAGGATAAAATGGCTTGTATATACGAAGGTGCTAATAAAACATATGAGCTAGAATTTGCAGATGTTCGGGTAGGTTGCCCTAGACAATATAAATGTTTACACAATCCCAATTCAAAAGAACCTAACATAAACGACGTAATGGAAAGCTTGCGTAGTATAACAAAATAAACTTCTTGCTATTTATATAATTTATGTGTATAATTTAGGCAACAGGGAGTTAATATGAAAAACTTAGCAGCACAGGCATTAGCTTTCCAATATAAACTACAGATTGATAATGCCACATCGTTAATAAACGTAAACCATAAGCCACTTCAAGAAATAGATAAAGCACTTGGCGAAATGGTAACAGCTAATCAAAAGTTACAGTTACTCAACAAGATAGTAGCTGAAAACAATCCCAAAGAGATTGATACCTCCGAAAGTAAGTAATACATGGCAAGCACATATCTTACGTTAGTTAATAATGTACTAAGAGATATGAACGAAGTAGAGTTAACAAGTTCTAACTTTGCAAGTTCTAGAGGTGTACAAACTACCGTCAAAGACTATATCAACAGAGCTATATCTGATATACTTAACTCTGAACTAAACTGGCCCTTTACTAGAGCAGAAGGATCAGTTGATGCCATTGCAGGTAAACAACTATATAGCTTTGCATCTATAGCTTCTACTCTTAAGATATATAGACTATGATAACGTATTTTTAGAAGCAAAAGATTACATTGCAAATGGTGACTTTGAGATAGCAGGTTCAGCCAATATAACTAATTGGACTACAGTTTCAGGCTCTCCTGCAGCAAGTTCTAAGTTTGGTAACACACACTTTTACTTACAAGTGCAAAAGCAACACAGCAGGTAGACGATTTAATTGTAGGTAGATCATATGTTGTATTGATTCAATCTAGTGGTGCTACTCTTACATTAGATGTAGGAACTAGCTCAGGTGGCACACAAACTAAGTCATCTGCTTTGACTATTGCAAGTGGCAACGAAGTACTAATATCTAAAGTTACATTTACAGCCACAGCAACAACTCACTACGTTACATTTACAGAATCAGCAGGGTCTACAGCATACGTCAAACTAGTACAACTTATGGAAGACGTAAGTGCTATACCACTTAAGTACTTATCTTACGAAGAGTATAACGAAAAGTACAGAGAAAGAGATTCTAGACCTACTACAGATAAGTTTGCTGATCCAGAATACGTATACACAACATATAATGACGAGTTAGGTCTTACACCAATACCAGACACAAGCAATAGAACATTAAAGTTTGACTACTATGTAACAAATACTGATCTATCGGATCACGATGACACAGGAATAATCCCGACAAGGTTTGAACCAATAATCAATGCCCGTGCAAAGTACTATACCTACATGTTTAGGTCTGATGTACAAACAGCACAATACGCCCTCAAAGAATACGAAGATGGTATTAAACGAATGAGGGTCGAACTTATAAACAGAAAGAATTACATGAGGGCAGTATAGTTGGCTGACTTAAGTGAAACCGCTGCATTTCCATTTGTATGTGAAGGTGGGTTAGTTCTTAACCAATCTACATTTATAATGAAACCCGGACAAGCTTTGGAGTTAGAAAACTTTGAGCCTGACATTGAGGGTGGCTACAGAAGAATAAATGGTTTTTCTAAGTACGTATCCGTAGTTGTACCTTTTACTTCAGATGCAAGTGAAGAAGTTCTTATGGTTGCATCATTTGCCGACAAGGTTGTGGCAGCTAGAGGTACAAGCATATATCAAGCTACTCCTGCAGGATCGTCTTGGACAAGTATAGATAGTGGCAGAACAAGTGCTACTAAATATAGCTTTGAAAGATTTAACTTTGATGGTAACGACAAGTTAATAGTTGTAGATGGTGCAAATGATCCTACAGTGTTTAACACATCATTTAGTGCAACAGACGTAACAACAAGTTCTGTAGAAGGTGCAAAACACGTTGTAGCTTTTAAAAATCACATGTTTTATTCTGGTATGTCTACTACACCACAAGAGGTAGTGTTTAGTCAGCCATTTGATGAAGATGCTTTTAACAGTGGCTCAGGTGCAGGTAGCATTAAAGTTGACGACACAATCGTAGGATTAAAAGTTTTCCGTGATAATTTATTTATCTTTTGTGAGAACAGAATATTTAAACTGGGAGGTAGCTCATCTAGTGACTTTGCTATCGTGCCAGTTACAAGAAACATTGGATGTATAAATGGTAACACAATTCAAGAATTTGCTGGTGACCTTATCTTTCTTGGTCCTGATGGCTTGCGTACCATTGCAGGTACAGCAAGAATTGGTGACGTGGAGTTGGGAACTATAAGTGCAAACGTACAAATCTCTGTTTGATCAAAACATATCTAGTTCTTCAAAGTTTGAATCAATAGTTATACCTGATAAAACACAATACAGGATATTTTTTTCAAAAAACAGTAGAGCTGACAATCTTACAGAAGGTGTTATCTGCGTTATGAAAGGTCAAACATTTGAATTTTCTAAAATACGGGGTATAAAACCAACATGTACGGATACATTTGTATCAGCAGGAGATGTGATTGCTTTACACGGATCGACATCAGGATATATACAAAGACAAGAATCTGGCAATAATTTTGACGGTGTAGTTATATCAGGTAAATACAGAAGTCCTGATTTAACTTTTAATGATCCCGGAATAAGAAAGCATATGCAAAAGGTTGTTGTTAATTATGCACCTGAATCTTCTATTGATGCAGACCTTTTTGTTCGGTATGATTATGAGAGTAGAAACTCTTCCCGACCAGCGGCTTACCCTCTAGATTCAACAGATATAGCTGCAATTTATGGCACATCAACATACGGAACACCCACTTATGGTGGAGCATCACAACCACTTGTAAGACAAGCAGTAGAAGGATCAGGTTTTGCAGTAGCATTACGTGTGAACGATGGAGGAGCTACTGCACCGTATTCAATAAAAGGGTTTCAATTAGAATATCAATTAGGAGCAAGACGTTAAATGGGAGCTACATACACAAGACAGTCCTCATATACTGACGGTGATGTAATAACTGCGGCTCATACCAATGACGAGTTTAATCAGTTATTAGCCGCATTTCAAGCCAGTACAGGACATACCCACGATGGTACAGCCAACGAAGGTGGACCTATAACTAAGTTATTAGGTAACACACTTACATTTGGTGCAGGTACAGCAGGTACAGATATAACAATTACATACGATGGCGAGACCAACGACGGTGTAATGAAATGGATGGAAGACGAGGACTATTTTGAATTTAGTGACGACATACTTATTGCTTCTACAGAGAAGCTACAATTCAGAGACACAGCTATATACATCAATTCCAGTGCAGACGGACAACTCGACCTCGTAGCTGATACAGAGATACAGATAGCTGCTACGACCATTGACATAAATGGTAATGTAGATATATCAGGAACATTAACAATAGGTAGTGCTGGTATATCTGAAGCAGAATTAGAAGTTCTTGATGGTCTTACTGTAAGCACAGCAGAAGTAAATATTTTAGATGGAGACACAAGTGCTACATCTACAACAGTAGCAGATGCAGACAGAGTTGTTTTAAATGACAACGGAACAATGGTTCAAGTTGCAGTTACAGACTTAGCCGCTTACTTTGATGATGAAATAACTGCAATGCCTAATCTTGTAACTACAGCAGCTACAACAGTAGGTGCATTAAATAGTGGTAGTATTACAAGTGGCTTTGGTACTATTGACACAGGTTCATCTACAATAACAACTACAGGTTTAATTACAGGTGGTTCTTTAGATATAGATGATGTTGTTATAGATGGAACAACTATAGGTCATACAGACGATACAGATTTAATGACATTAACAAGTGGTGTCTTAACTGTAGCAGGTGAAGTAGATGCAGTATCCCTTGACATATCAGGAGACGCTGACATTGATGGTACTCTTGAAGCCGATGCAATCACAGTGGGTGGCACTGCATTAAATACAGTAATTGCAGGAGTAACAGTTACTAATGCTACTACGGCAGCAGTTGCAACGACTGTTACAATTTCAGACAATGAAAGCACTAATGAAGAAAATGCAGTTATATTTACTTCAGGTGGTGATGTTGATGGTGGCAATATAGGTTTAGAATCTGACGGTGATTTAACCTACAATCCAAGTACAGGTACAGTAAGTGCTACTATATTTAAAGGTAACATAGATGCTGTAGATGGTGACTTTGATGGAACATTAGAAGCAGATGCTATAACAGTCGGTGGTGTTTCACTTGCAGAGACTATATCTGACACAGTCGGTGCAATGTTTAGTTCTAATACTGAAACAGGTATAACTGCAACATATCAAGATGCTGATAATACAATAGACCTTGTTATTGGTGCAGGCGATATTGTAAACTCTATGTTGGCTGATGATGCAGTAGGTGCAGATGAATTAGCAGCAAATGCTGTGGTCACTGCTTCTATTGTAGATGCTAATGTTACTTTAGCAAAAATAGCCAATCAAGCTGCAAATACAGTCTTAGTAAGAGATGCCAATAGTTCTGGTGTTGTTTCTGCTAAAGCTCTTGCAACAACAGAAATACTAATTGGTGATGGAACAGGCTTTACAGCGGCAGCATTATCAGGCGATGTAACGATGACAAATGCTGGAGTAGTTACAATCGGTGCTGGAGCAGTAGAAAATTCTATGTTAGCCGATGATGCAGTTGGAGCAGACGAGTTAGCTGCAAATGCTGTGGTAGAAGCCTCTATTGTTGACAATGCAGTAACACTAGCAAAAATGGCAGGTATTGCTAGAGGTAAGTTAATAGTAGGTGATGCTAGTGGAGACCCTTCTGTCATAGGTCCGGGCAGTGCTAATCAAGTATTAACATCGGATGGAACTGATATTGCTTTTGCAGACCCTGCTGGAGCTAGTTCTTTAGCCGCTGATAATTTGACAGCAGGTGATGCGGCTGTTGTTCTATCAACTACTAGTGGTACGATAACTATTGATAATGCTGCCAATGATGCAGATATTATATTTAAGGGAACTGATGGTGGTGCTGATATAACTGCTCTTACACTTGATATGTCTGCCGCAGGAGCTGCAACCTTTAATAATGATGTAACTGCTTTTTCTGACAAAAGATTAAAAACAGATATCAAGCCAATAACAAATGGTCTTAATAAAGTTATGCAGATGCAAGGTGTTTACTATAAAAGAAATGATGTGGAAAATGCTAGAGAACAAGTCGGTGTTTTAGCACAAGATATGGAACAAATACTACCTGAAGTTGTTCTTACAGCAGACGATGATATACAAACTAAATCTGTAGATTATGGTAAGATATGTTCTGTTCTTATTGAAGCTATAAAAGAATTAAAAGATGAAATAGAGGAGTTAAAAGCAAAGTAAATGGCTATACCTAGTTCTGGACAATCTTTATCTTTTTCTTCACTAAGAACTGAATTTGTTGGTGGCAGTAGTGCGTTGCCTATTGGTGCTTTATACAGAGGTGGCTCTAACATAGCTGCTAAACACCCATCTAATCCTGCTGTAAATGACGCAGCAGATGTTCCGACAAGTGGTGCTTTAGCCGTAAGTGATTATTATGGTTCTGGTAAAGGTTTTACATTTACATACTCTAGTAATGCTACAGACCAAGATGTTTCAGCTTTATTCGGTACAAACGACTATGAATTAGATTATCCTAAAAATATTGTCATACCATCAGATGTGACATTAGGTACAAATAACACTTCAGAGTATGCCTTAGAAGTAGATTCAGGTGGTGATGGTACTATTACTATTACAAACAATGGAAACATTATAGGAGCAGGTGGAGCAGGTGGAGCTGCAGGTTCAGCAGGTGCGGCAGGTGGAAATGGTGGAGCAGGTGGTGATGCCATGAAAGCTGCGGTTGCTTGTACCTTTATTAATAACGGAAGTATCCTCGCAGGTGGTGGTGGAGGTGCTGGTGGTGGTGGTGGAGCAGGTGGTGCTTTACAGCAACAGTCTCAAACCACTGGTCAAGAAAACCCCGGTTTTAATGCTAATAATATGGCATGGTTTAAAGTTAATGCTCAAGGAGGACAATCAAGTACGACTTTAGGTTCTTCAGAGTAATACAACAGCTTCTAGAGCAAAATATGGTTCTAATCCGACTTTAGTTCAACTAGATTTAATGACTTCTTACACAAGGCAATAATACTTATATAAGAGGTAATCAAGTAAGCTCTAATCCTGCTGGTCAGACTATGGAAAATCAAAACTTTGGTCAGAAAATAGGCTATAACATTTCAAGGCAATTTCCACAACAATCTCAACAGCAAACACAAGTAGCAGGACACGCAGGTGGAGCAGGTGGAGCAGGTGGTTTAGGTAGAGGTTTCAATAATCTTCCCGGAGGTGACTCAGGTGCTAGTGGTTCATCAGGTTCAACTGGACAAGCAGGAAATGGTGGAAATGGTGGTGCAGGAGGAAATGGTGGTGGCTATGGACAAGCAGGAGCAGCAGGTCAAGCAGGACAAGCAGGAACAGCATCTTCGGCTAGTGGTTCAGCAGGTGGCTCAGCAGGTTCGGTGGGAGCAGCAGGTAATTATATAGAAGGAATAAGTAATGTTACGTTTACTAATAATGGAACAGCCACAGGAGGTACAGAATAATGGCAACGTATAGTTGGTCAATAGATAAATTGTATACAAAAGATATTACATCAGGAGGAACAACATACGCAGATGTAATTTTAAGAGTAGAGGCTACACTTATTGGAACAAGTGAAACAGAGGGTAGTATTACGGCTGAAGGTCTTTTTGATTTAGATATGAATACAACTGGATTGGCTAGTGCCTTTACAACATATTCTTCTGTAACGGAAGCTAATGTAAAGACATGGGTTGAAAATAGAGTTGATTCTTCTATAATGACTAGTGTTAAAGAAGAAATTGAAAATGATATTGCATTTAGAGAAAAAGTTCATGGTTCTAGTGCAAAGGTGGATAGTGATGAAAATGCAACATTTCATGGACATAACATTTACATTTGACCTTTTTAATTTATGTGGTATAATTATATAAATGAGTGAAAATAAAGTAATTCAACTGTTAGAACAAAGTCATGCAGAGCATATATCTTCTCATATAAATTGGGCAGGAGGAGTTCCATATTCTACTAGTTTACAATTTTCAGGTACTAAGTCTATTTATTCTGACCCTATAATAGAAAGTCTTCTTCTTTATGCACAACCTAAAATTGAAAAGATATATGGAAAAGAATTAGCACCTACTTATTCATTTTGGAGAACCTATTATAAAGACCAAAATTGTCCTCCACATTTAGATAGACCCTCTTGCGAAGTAAGTGTTACTCTTTGTATAGATGCTTCAGACAAAAAAGATATGTGGGGTATATACGTAGGAGAAGAAGAATACAAATTAAATATTGGTGAGGGTGTTATATACAAAGGTTGTGAGCAAGAACATTGGCGAAATGATTTGACTTATGATTGGCACAGACAAGTTTTTACATTATATAGAAAAGAAGGTGTTAATTATCCTAATCTTTTGTATGATGGAAGAAAAACTTATATGATAATATGATGATAATAGAATGAAAGAAATATTATTGTAGCAAAAAGCATTAAGTCCAATATTGTGTAATGAGATTATAGAGTTAGGAAAAATCAATTACACAAAGGGGTGTCGGAAAAGGTGATGTTAATAAAAATAAGAAACAGTGAGATATGTTTTTAATGGAAGCCTAACATATTTTAATTTATATAAACCTATTTTAGAATTGGTTCAACATGTTAACAATGAGTTTTATAATTTAATATAATAGAACCTGAAACTTTTCAACTAACAAGATATCACGAAAAGAATCAAGGATTTTATAAACCACATGAAGATGGTTTTATGAAGGTAAACCTAACGTCTTAGTAAGAAAACTTTCAATGTCTGCACAGCTAACAAGTCCTGGTACTATGAAGGTGGGCAGTTAGAGTTTCCTGATGATAAAGATAGTTTTATTGAAGAGGATGCAAAAGAACAAGGCACTGTTATTTTTCCATCTTATTTAAAACATGGGTGCGACCTGTTACTAAAGGCATTAGGCACAGTTTAGTTAGTTGGTTTGTAGGTCCTTCATTTAGGTAAGGTAGTATGAATAAAGAACAGTTTCTTGAAGCATGTAAAAAGAACAGTCTTTGGAGATTGTTTTTATGCAGTATACGATAATTTTTACCTTATCAAGAATTTGGCTATTTAAAAGATTATATGAATAATGCTTTAGGTTG
>UEXL01000199.1_pt1 | contig 25036 bp, 39 predicted proteins | sample 1796671 | NCBI WGS metagenome assembly UEXL01 (sample SAMEA4772471, study PRJEB27181) | metagenome | reverse complement strand
CGGATACTTGCATAAGGGCGAAGGTGCGATCTTTGACGGGATCGCCCATGACATCCCAGTGGCCATGCTGATGGAACAAGGTTACCTGTCCCCGGTCATCTCGAAAGGTGGCGTGAACCAGATTGATTTGACTGATGTCAAAAAAAGAGGCGGTGAGTTTATTGAAAGTGATCTCGCTACTGCGGCTTCAGATCCAGATTTGGTTCGTAATACAGTAGAAGAAATTATTGATCTAAGCGAAGACCGCAAGAGCTGGCTGGTGTTCAGCAGCGGGGTTAACCACGCTTATATGTTGTCGGCTGAATTTGAGTTAAACGACATTTCAGTTGGCGTGGTCACAGGAGCTGACAGCCCAAAAGTTCGAGAGAAAACTATTGCTGATTTCAAGAGTGGCAAGCTGCGATGCCTAATTAATGTGAACGTGTTGACCACAGGTTTCGATCACCCAGAGGTGGATATGGTTGCACTTATTCGAGCGACAGCTTCGACTGGCCTGTATGTTCAGATGGTGGGGCGTGGTACGCGGATTGCTGATGGTAAAGAAGACTGCCTAATTTTGGACTTTGGAGCCAATGTTGAGAGGCACGGGTTTATTGATAAAGTTAGACCTAAAGATAAATCAGTAAAATCTGAAGAAGGAACAGCTCCCGTCAAGCAGTGCGAGAAGTGCCAGACAATGGTTCATGCGGCCTGTCTGATCTGCCCTGAGTGCGGGTTTGAGTTTCCTGCCCCGACACTCAACCACAGCTCAAGCAGCTATCGTGGGGCCATGCTATCGTCACAGGTGCAGTCTGAGTGGGTTGATGTTGATAGCGTGAGCTATCGGCGTCACAGGAAAGAAGGCAAGCCAGACAGCATTCGAGTGACGTACAGCTATGGCTTCTTTGAAGAGGTGTCGGAGTGGCTATGCCCAGATCACGGGGGCTATGCAGCGGGACGGTATCAGGCTCGAAAGGCGTTGCTTGGAGCTACTGCCAACACAACTGCTGATGCCTTGGATGAGGTTAGGTTTTGGAAGAAACCCAGCCGGGTTAAGGTGAAGCCATCCAGCCACAATCCGAAGTACAAAGAGATTGTGCAATTTGATTATACTCAAGTGGAGAAAAAACATGAGGCGAAGACGCAGGGCGGTTACGCTGATCTCAGCGACCTCGAAGACATACCCTTCTGAGCATGATGAGCAGGTTGGATTTGTTAATTGGTTCCGGGCAAAGTTCTCAGGCGTTTTGATCTTTGCCGTTCCCAATGGGGGCAAGAGATCGATTGGAGCTGGCAAGAAGTTCAAGGCAGAGGGCGTTGTTGCTGGGGTTCCAGATCTGTTTATTCCTGCTTGGAATTTGTGGGTTGAGATGAAGCGAGAAAGTGGTGGGCGGCTTTCACCCGATCAAAAGGAGATGATCGCCTACCTTGAAGGAATTGGTCACTGCGTGATCGTTGGGAAGGGCGCAGCAGATGCGTCCAAGAAAATACTGGAGTTTAAAAATGGAAAATGAAGAGGGCATGGAGCCATTGTTTTTGGAGCGTAAGCACATCAAGTTTCTGACGTTTTGGGGGGCGCTCGTTGCGTCATTTGTAGTAGCCTTAGTTCTGGAGGGGTTTGCGGTATGACAGATACTGATCTAACTGCCTTTCAGGCGTCACAGCTTCAGTGGCTGAGATCTCAGGTTGACCGGGCGCAGGACGATAGCTTGCGCAAAGATGCACCAAATAATGCGCAACAGAAATTGTTTTATGCGCGTGAAGAATTAAGGGCATTTACCAGCAATTTACGGAAGGCAGGCAAAAATATTTGATCTAAAGGGGAAATTATTTTCCCCATTCCCCTTGTAATCTGTGACAGATGTCATATATTAGTTGTAGAGAGAGAGGAAATCGAAATGAAAATTACTAAAAAAGCAATCCAAGCACTGGCAACACAGTCGGTCAAAGATCAATACGATCTTGAGGCAGACAAAGTCATCTATCTGGAAAGTGTGATTGATAATGGCGGGTTCGACATAAGCCTAACAGATCGCCCCAACCAATGGGATCGCTGCATCGAATGGCCTGAAGCCGCTGTATAATCAACACGGGGAGCTGCGGCTCCCCACAACGCTCTGGAGGAGACTACTATGAAAAACGTAAACATCAAATCAGTCAATCACGGTAATACAGCAGCAGATCGCAATCGCTACTGTGGCCCAGCCGTCATCAGCGCAGTCACTGGCATGACCACTGGCGAAGCAGCCCGATTGATTCGTCACGTTGGTGGACGCAAATCCATTAAAGGCTCTACCTCATGGGAGGTGAAAAGATCACTTGAGCTTTGTGGGATTGAGAGCAATCGGCAGACTTTTGGCCTGACTCTTAATCGTAGCAGTGGCGTGACACTGGCTGGCTGGCTCAAGGCCACAGTGAAAGAGCGCACAGCCAATCGTGTTTTCTTGATCGTTGCTGGCTGGCACTGGCAGTTAGTTCAAGGACGCCGTTATGTTTGTGGCATTTTGGGGTCACCCGCATCGATAAAAGACAAACGCATCAAGCGCCGTGCGCGAGTGTCTGAAGTCTATGAGCTGACTTCAATGGGCGCGATCACTACACCGAGCGAGGCTATAAAGCCAAAGCGTGTGGCGTGTGGTGCAGACAGTGATCGTGGCAAAGCCCAACGCCTAGCAAAGAAGATGGGCATGAAGATCAGCGTTGAGCGCACTGGCTATGGAGATAATTCATACTGGATCGATTACGAAGGCAAAGATGACTATGTCGATCTTGGCGTAATCGAAGGCCACTGTTCATACGACTGGCAAGAGGTGTTTTGGAAACTCCAAGAAATCGAACAGCACCAACAAAAAAAGGCAGCATAAATAAATTGGGGCTTCGGCCCTTTTTTTTGCTTCCCCCTATTGTAATCTGTGACAAGTGTCACTATATATAATGTATAGATAGAGAGAGAAAGGAAACTACATGTTTACCAAATACGCAATCACCGTAATCGACACAGTCAGCACGCTCGATGGCTCACGCAGCCACACTGCTAAAAAGGCATATTTTGAAAAACTTAGCAGCTATAATGGTTACTTGCACCCAAGCTCAACAGTCAGCACAACTTTCGATAGTCAAGAAGCTGCCGAAAGTCTCATCGAAGAGTTGCCCGCCAGCCGCTCCGGCGAGTATAACAACAAATACGAATATGGCGTTGAAGCTATCGAATACACCCACGCAAATCATAGCGGATGGTCTGACGGACACCCATATGAAATCGTGCGCGTTGTATCTCCAAAGACAATTGAAATCCGCGTGATGGATGCGGAGCTAGACGAAAACTGGAAGCCTGAGATAGTTGCTGGTGGCTTTGCTGGTCACTGCACAAACCAAGGCGCTCAGAAGTGGGCTTACAAATCAAACCCTGATTACACCGTGATCCGCGCCCGCCTTCGCAAAGATGGTTATTTCTATTCAGCGAATGGCCGTCACGTTTTGTCGAAGACTCCCTACAAGTTTTACGATTATAATTTTTAAAAAAAGGGGCTTCGGCCCCTTGTAATCTGTGACAACTGTCACTATCTATAATGTATAGAGAGAGAGGAACTTGAAATGGCTTATGACCCAACACACGAACATGAACACAACTACTACCCTTCAATCGAAGCTCGCAAGCTGGCAAACCACGCTCATTCTCAACGCACCTTGTGGATCGAATCAGATGACCGCGCTCAAGAGATCATCGATTTCTTGGTTAGCTACAGCTCAAAAGACGAAGGCTTTTTCCCAGCCGTTAAAGGCGGAATTGAAAAGTACGGAAGACCCACTAAAAACATGCGTAACGCTATGGTTAAGGTGCTGGACAAACGTGCCGCACAAGCCGCTGAATGGGCCACCAGAGATGGCAAGTGTGAGTTTGTTGGCACAGTGGGCAATCGTCAGGCTTTCGCAGTCACAGTGAAGCATATCGTGGATCTGGAAGGCATCTATGGCACATCACACCTTCACATCTGCCGTGACGCTGATGACAACGTCATCATCTACAAAGGCACACAATACTGGGGCAAAGGCGCTCAAGTGACTTTCATGGCCAAAGTCAAAGAGCATGGCGTCCGTGATGGCGTAAAGCAGACCATCATCCAGCGCCCCACTAAAGTTACAGTAAATGGAGAGGATTACTAATTATGAAACTCAACAAATCACACGGCTCACCCCATGATCGTGGCGGCGCAGATAGTTACTACGGGCGTAGCTACTCGCCCCACTACTGGCCAAACGGAACTGGCAAAGGCTACAAAATCGTGGATCTCACTGAGGAACAGCTAAAAGAATACAATGATGGCTGGAACGAAAACGAAGACTTCGGTCACTTTAAAGATTGGGGGTAGCCTACTGGGCTACCTCTTGCACTCTGTTTGACATATTCGGGTCCATGCTTTCGATCAGGCTTTGCAAGGCGGGGGAATCAGATGCTGACACATCATCGATTGCCTCTCCCTCTCTTTCAGTAGAGCTTTCCCTAATTACTATATCGTCAAGACGTTTTAACAACTCAGCCTCTTGGGGAGATCCAGCTTTTACCTTTGGCAATTTAATAAGAATATTTCTTACCGCAGGTGATTCCACAACCCTAGCAATAGCACCCAAGCTGCCTGCTGCAACGACACCAGCGCCAACTCCACCAAAAGTTTGCGTGAGAAGGCCACCTATAACTGGTATTTGCAACATCGCCCCTGTGGGCGGCATTAGATTTGCCTGAGATGCTCTTTGAGTTAAAGCTAAAACTCTTCCTAAACCTTCAACAGACTGAAGATCCCGTTCATTAAAGAATATGCCCAATTGATCAGACATTTTCTTTATTTGATTTTTAAAGACATCTGGGCTTACGCTACCGTTGGCATTTACAGAATCCTTAAACATTTTAGTAATGATTGCAGTCCGTGCATGTGCTTGCCCTGCGGGGTCAAGATTCTTAAATAGCAATTTAAGGTCAGACGGTTTTTTGCTAAACAACATGCTTGATATAGCTTCGGGGGTGACCTCTCCCTTGCTGAGAACCCTTTTAAACAACCCATTGTCTAGTTCACCAGCCAACTCAGAAAGCCTAGCATTAGATGTATCAAATCTCTTTATATCGTTCCTAGAACCAAAATTCTGGATAAAAGATCTCATATCTTCTCTTAAAGGGCCATAAATATTATTAAGAGAATCCTGACCAAGTTTTTTAACCGAAGCCAAATCAGCCGATTCAAAACTTTGTCCTAGCTGCTTTCTTAACATTTCTATGTTTTCTAAAGACTGGCCCTCATTTACTGTAAACATTTTTCCGTTGGGGGCTTTTGTTGTTTTCTGCCCTAGCAACGCGCCTCTCCAGTCCCGCAACCTCTCCAAAACTGGGGCAACTTGGTCAGTTCGCAGCCCAGACAATCTAGCTATTTCTTGATCTATTGCAGCTATAGCTCTGTCAACATTTACCACCCCTGCGTTTTTGAGTTTTTCACTTTTAATGACAGAATTTTTTAGATTTGTATATTTTGTGAGCTGTGAACCTCTGCGCTTCAAGAGATCTTTTGTGACGGTAGATATAATATCAACGTCATCACCCAAATTAACTCCAAAGCTCCTAACTAGATCCTGAACAGCTTCGGTTCTTAACTCTTGCTGTGCAGACCTAACGCCGCCCGTACCCACAATTGGAATGCTCTCTGTGGTTTTTTGTAGCCACCTACCTGCAAAAGTAGTTGGGGGTCTAACATCAGAGCTTAATACAGGTACGCCAGCAGTCTCAGCTTCTCTTACAGTATTTTTAACTGTTTGAGGAACTGGGGTTGTCTTTACATTAGCAACCTTGCCACCAGCTAAACCACCAAGTAATGACGCACCTATTTGAACGACAGGGTTATATCCCAATTCAGCCGCAGTTTGGCCAGATCCAGCGCCAGTTCCACTGCCTACAACTTGAGCTGCGGGAGCAGTCGCCATAATTTTTGCAGCCTTTTGGCCAAGCCCTATAAGTATTTTAGATAGTTTATTTGCGATTCCTACAGATCCACCGCCAGCAGACAGGCCAGACGTGATCGCACTTGCAACGCGCTCTGACGCAGTCTCAGGTTCTGGCAGTCCAAGATCGTCTAAAATACTAGAAATCTGATCGCGGTAAGATGTGATGTCACCCTTTCCTCCAGCAATTTTAGATCCCAAATTAACTATTTCTTTTAGGGGATCATACAAAATGCCGACTAGACTAGCGCCACCTTCAATTGTAGCTCTCGTACCTAATCCCAATTCACGAATTGTGTTATCGACTACAGAGTTAACAAACTCATCCTCAGATAAATTCTCGAATACATCTGTGGCCGTGTCTGTAACCCAGCCAGTAATAGGAGTCATTTTTGCCATAAGGTCTTGTCTAAATGTTAAACTTTCTGGTTCAGATTGAACTTGAACATTAAGTTCAGAATTTCCCTGATCTCTTTTTGCGTCCATATCCGCAAGAATTTCTGCCATAGATCTTTTAGTTGATATTTGTGTTTCTTCTGCCATTTTAATCATCCTCAGAAGGCAAGTAATCAGCCTTTTCTTCGTCGGTCATACCTTCCCAAACTTCATCCATTGTAAAGCCTAGTGAGTTTGCTTGTCTAAACACGCTAGTGTCTAAATAAAAATTAGGTGGAGCAAGCTCAGAACCAAAAATATTACTAGGTTTTAACGCAGGGTTATTGGCAACTATTGTTCCTAAATCCAATCTATTCTGACCTACATAAAACTTTGACAAGTTTCTAAATTCTTCTGCAAGGGCAAGAAATTCTTTTCTTTGATCTGCACTCAGCTTATCACCTTCTGCTATTTGTGCCATTCTAACCCGTATAGTCTCAAAGGCTCCTGCTGTTTGTTGCGCTTGAGCGAACTCACTTTCACGAACAACAGAACCGGGATCAAGCATTTTCATATAGACAAAAATAGCACTCATATCACCAACACCAGTTTGACGTTCTAATGCTGATACTAATTTTTGATGTTTTATTTCAATTTCATCATATGGAGTTTCAAATTTCTTCCATTCTTTTCTAAGGTCAGCTTCAGCTCCCAAATATTTCTTTATTGAAACCACCTTTTCTAGCAATAGCATCAATTTGCTTTTGAATATTTATAGCTTCTTCACTACCTTCTTCAGCAAGACTTAAATCATCATATAGTTTTGCTAATTCGGTCAATGGCTTTGGTCCACTGTCACCGTCACCAAGATTAGTGAGTTTGTCGAATTGAGCGTTGAATTGTTCTTGAGTTATTCTGCCAGCTTTAAGATCAGCGGCTAATTTACCTAAAGGTGATTCTGCTCCACTACCACCGCTTCCACCAAGATCAGTAAGTTTTTCGAATTGAGCGTTGAATTGCTCTTGAGTTATTAAACCATCTCTAAGGTCAGCAGATAATTTACCTAAAGGTGATTGCGCTCCAGAACTTCCATCTGGAACATTAGTTGCTTTTGCGATTGCTAATTTATGTTGCTCTGGGGTTATTCTTCCAGCTTTAAGATCAGCGTTTAATTTGGCTATAGTAGACAAAGAGCCTGCACCTGTGGGCTTCGGCTTCAAGCTAGGGAGCCAATTGCAATGCAGTTTGCATCCGCGCTTTGTCTGTTTCTTTAGCTTCTTTCTTCTTGGCGTTCAGGTAATCCAATGGAACACCCATAGACCCTACGGCAGCACCAAATGCAGTTGCACCGGGCTGTGACGCCTGACGGCCCATTTCAGCAAAGAACTGAAACGCAGCTTCATAAGGATCTGCTTTAGGTGTGTCTGGATACAGTTGCTGGGCGAAGGCAACGGCCTGCTGCGCCCGTTTTGGGCTTCCTGATAAAGTTCCTAGTACGCCCATAGCTTCATCTGAAAAGATATTTGTACCAGAAGCGCCTAGAACTTTTGTATCATTTATCGCCATAACCTATACCGCCTAGCTGTTCATCAATTTATACGCACTTGCCAATCCGCCCATCCCAGCAATTGTCTGACCAAACAAAGATGGGTTTGCGGTCATTTGAGTTCCTGTAGTGTAGCTGCGGTTGATCGTGTTGTACGGAGTACCTGACAACGCACCAAGTGTGAAGTTCAGCATTTCCTGTGGATACATTTTCTGATCAAGGTAATCAGCATAGGCCAGATCCAAAGCCTGTTGATCAAGCCGCCTGCGAGCTTCACCAGCAGTAATGAGACCAGCCGCTGCTTGGTTTTGCAGATCTCCAATCATAGGAGCCATTTCTTGGTAGGCGTTCATTTGCTGTATGCGTGATGCTTCATTAGTCTCGTATGCCTGACGGGCTTGAGTGTCAGCACCAAACCTAGCTTGGCGCTCTGTATCAAATCGATCAGCGGCAAAGCCCAGACCTTCACGGGCAGCTTGTGCGCGGAGATCCCCAGCAGCTTGTGCGCCTTTACCAGCAGTTGCGGCCTCTACAAGACCAAGTCGGCTTCCAAATGCTCCACCACCTTGCGCTGCTCTTGCGCGAGCTGCATTTTGAGATAGAGCAGTTTGTTCTTCAATCTCTCGAACAGCGGGGTCCATAGAAGACTGATAAATGTCCATAAATGGCTGTGCGCTTTCAAGGCTAAACTGATCACCCAAAAGCTCTTCACGGCTCATGGTGTCATAGCCAGCGCCTAAAGTGTCTGCGACTTCATTGGCGCGGTTCATATAAGGAAGATAGCTTTCAGCGCCTTCTCTAAGGATTCCCATCCCCTGAAGTTCATCTTCTGTAAGACGGCTAGTGCCATCTTCACCGTACATGGCTGTACGCTGTCCCTCATATAAAGGATATGGAGAATCTGCTATTTCCGCAGCCCGTGAGAACGCTGTCCGACCAGCTTCAGCTACCCATGATGGTATTTCTGTACCTGAAACCGTATCACTTGCAGATGGTAATTCCGAATATGATGGTGCGCAAAAGCCGCCCATTTAAGCCTCCATGTAGAGCGAACCAACCTTGGACATTCCAAGTCGCTCATAGAAATTGTCTTTTCGGTCAATATCGCCAGAATAAACGTGGCCTAGCTTGACCGCAACATTGGCATCTCGCCCTATCTCTAAGAAGCTCTTTACCAATTTAATCGCCGCTCTTGATTTTCTATGCTCTTTATACACAAAAAACCAGAGATCAGCCAAGTATAATTTATCGGACCACCAGTCAGACGTTTCCATCCCACCGATTGATCCGATAATTCTACCATCAACTTCCGCTACGATCACAACACCCCTGTGAAGGGCGTTGTTAATTGCAGTGGTTAGCTTTTCCGAATTGACTGGCGATGTGCCGTCAACTGTCCCTGAGTGCATGGTGAGTAACATCATGTACAACTCAGATAAGTCTTCGACTGTCGCCAATCTTAGTATCAACCCATACCACCCAGTGCGCCCATTTGTGGGGTCGCTTGTGGAGCCTGACGCGGGGCTGGAGCCTCTTGAGCCATGCCGCCGCCCTCTACTGCCGCGATAAGCTCTTGCAGCTCTGGAAGGAGCTTCATAAGAACCTGTGCCACCTCTGGAGTGATGACAGTATCTAGCATGGCAAGCTCTTGCTCAGACATAGCAGACAAACGTGCGATAAGCATCGCCGCAATTTCTTCGTCTGGCTGTAGCAAGTTTTTCATTGCTTCGGGTGGAAGATTGCGCATTGGGTTTTCGGCGTTCATATTAGCGCCTTCCATGCTTTCCATTTTCATTGGTTCACGGGCCATATTAGACCTCCTTCTCTTTATATAAGACTGTCCAGTCTGTTTTCTTGCAGAAGAAGCCAATAGACCAGCAGATTGGCTCTAATATTTTACGGTATGCTTTACCCAGATAGTCAGGCTTATCACGCTCACCATAGATGTGTGCGATCTCATTAGCACGATGTCCAGCAACGTGCGTCCAGAAGTTAACCAAACGGCCTTTGCGCATCTGACGTACCATCCAGACAGCCCATACATGATACCCCGCAACGTGCTGCGGTGTCAGGTAATCTTCAGTGAATTTGTAGTCCAGAACTACTTGCTTGCGGGTCATAATGCCCTGACGCATGAGTTCGTTGCAGATCACACGGCCACCAAGAACACCACCGATCATGCCGCCAATAGGGCCACCGATCAATGTTCCAACATAAGTTCCAACGCCAACTTTTGCACCAGTTTTTACTGATTCTTTGAGATTTTTACCTGCAATTAGGTTTGCGGCGACTGTAGCCAAGCCAGCTCCAGCAGACCCATATAGGTTTGCTCGACCAGCGGCTGAACCTTGTCTATCAAAAAGACCTGAATCCGCACGATCTTTAAATCCTGCGAGCGCGCTTTTGGGTGCCTCTGGGATTGCCGCCGCCATAGAAGTTGTATAATCTTCAGCCAATGCTTCTGCTACGGCTTTATCAGTAGGACTCGCGTCTGCTCCAAGTTCCAGTGATTTCAAATAATTTTTTTGAAGCGTCAGCATTTAATGGGTTTTTTGGATTTGCCTCCAACGCCGCCGCCGCCGCGCCGCCTGCATCTGTGTCTAGGCTTGCAAGTTCAAGTTGAGCGCGTCCCTGATCAAATGGACCACTTGCTGATATTTTTGATGTCAATCTTGTAGGGTCATTATTAGCGCCATAGCCTAAAAGCTCAAATGCGCCACCCTCTCCATAAGATCCTAAAGCCTCACCAATATTTCCCGTCTGAGCGTAAGCACGGCCAATCTGGCCACCAACGCCAGCGGCGAGTTGTGTTCCCACAGCAATTGCTTCTTGCTTATATTGCTCACGCATTGCCTCTTCTGGGGATATACCAGTTTCAGAAGAAAATTCAGAGCTTAAACGCTCATATTCTTCATCGCTTATTTGATCTTCTTCTGGATCAAAAGTTACTGTTCCAGTTTGCTTTTGAGAAATCCAACGGAACATCGGCATGTACTTTGAGCCGTAAGTTTTTTTGCATTTCTGACAAATCAAAAGTTGGTACGTTTGATTGCAATTGATATGTCGGAACAGTTACTGTTCCGTCTTCATTTGTTACAACTTCACCGCGCTCTTCGTCGGGGATGGCGTAAGGCAATGCACCGTACCCAGTGCCAAGCTGAGTGTTTGGTATAAGGTTTGAGTCTAATACAATTGCTGCCATTAGCTTATCTCCAGTATGCTGGCCACAACATGCAGCCTATCTGCTGTTGCCGCTGTGACCTTTAAGACTTCGTTTTCTTCAACAACCAACGGCTCAGTTAAAAGTTCTACCGTAGTATTAGCAGCAATTGCTGTAACTTTGAAGAGACTAAATACTGCGGCATTTGCATCGGTTATTGTGACTGTAATCGTGTCTGCATTACCAGTGTCTTCAGAAACCAATATTGATTTTACGAGTGCTGTAGTTGCACCGGGGCAAGTGTAAAGCGTTGTCACGTTTGTTGTTGTTAAGTCTACTTTTGCATTTTTATAACTATTGGGCATTACGACATAAACCACGCTGTAGCTTCGGCTTGATTGACCGCGTTCTGAAGACCTGTTGAAGCAGCAAAATAAGTCGCCTGTTTTTCCAACTCAAGTGTGTTGGTTAGTCGATTCATGTATCCGCGATTATAATCGCTTGGTGGCGTTGGAAGCCTTAATACAGAAAGTGGAGCGCCCTGTGACATTATCGTAATCCATCTGGTCTTGAGTTAACCCTGAAGTCGCCCAACGTCCAATTATCATCGGTTCCCGTGCTTTGAAACTTCATGGATATTTGACGACCTTTTGCCCTTGTACTTACTTTTTCAGTGGAAGAAGTGATAGTGAATGGTCCTTTTGTAATCTCAGTGGCATTGGGAAACTTGCGTGTATTCATATACAAAGATAACGAAGTATCAGGTGTCATCGTTACATCTGGAATAACTTGATCCACCATATATAGTGTTTCGCCGTTTTGACTGATTTCGCGTGGAGATCCTTCGATATAGCTGTTCATAGCCGCACCGTTGGCGCTTGTGCCTGTCTCATGGTTGTAAAGATATCCATCTGGATCAAACGCAAATGGAACAACTTTTGCACCAAAGCTGTCGCTCCAAACTGTGCGATCCATTGTTCCAACTGTCCATGCATTTTCTTCGTAGTTATAAGTCACATAGCTATCTGGTTCTGGATTATTTGTACCCGCAGGGTTGTCATTGGACACATAAAACCAAGTGATTTCCTTAAACTCTTTATTGTGACCCACAGTTGTCTTTTCGATAAAAGATGTCTGAAGCCGATCTGCTACATAATATTGAACAGGACATGGAAGCTCGTTAACGATACCATCGTATTTAAAGAAATTTCTCTTTCCCATCCAATATACATCACCGTCTATGCTTATCATTGTGTTGAGACCAGCAGCTCCTGAATCAGTGGCAAGTAGACGGAACGAAAATACAAAGTCACCGCCGACAAAAGTCATGCCATAGATAGCTTCATCTGTAGATATGATTGTTTCCTCACGGGCGGGAACCATAGCTACAATTTTAGTACCGATTTCTAGCCTTTGATCCCCAGCAGTATTGATAGCGGTAGGAGCAAACTTAGTAAATTCTTCTTGGCTTGACCATCGAACAAGCATGTTATCGACAGGTCCAGTAGCGCCACCAGCAACATACGCCTCGCAGCCCCCAGCAATAAAATGTCTGTCAGGGAAAGACACTGTGGATACCCTAACTACATAAGGGACACTTTCAGCGCCTGATAAAGATGACACAAGAACGGCGCGGTTTGTTACGTTAGAGGATGTGTCCCAATAGTAAATTTCTCCACCGCGAACTGTGGCAAGAAGATCTTCACCCCAAAGAGACAAGTTCCAAGAACTGTTGTCTAAAGAAATATTGCTTTCTGAAGAAGATCTTGGTGTTCCCCAAGCCTCGTTACCCCAGCTACCAACTCCCCCATCCCAATGCTGGGGCAGCACTTTGAACGCCTAGACCATCTTCGACACCAATTAAATATTTAATTGTGACGTTTCCACCGCCAGCCGCAACTGTTGAGGTGGCAGCGGTTGGTACAACTATTGTATAAGAATCTGCATCGATACGAGTTATTTGATACCCATAATAATAAGCAAAAGTATTAGCAGTAATTCCACCAGTGTCTGCCGCTCCACTAAAAACCACCCAATCGTCGGTCAAAGCTCCGTGAGCTGTGTCTGTAATAGTTACAGTCGTGCTTGTATTTGTGGTGGCTATCGGATTGCTTAATGCAGATGATGTTTTTCTCAATGGAGTAATATCATAAACAGCATTGTTTTGAATAATTAAAAGATGATTGTGTGTACCAACGGCAAGACGATCTACGCCATCAACAGAAGCTCTCCAGTAAAGGATACGGCGAGCTATACCTTCTATAGTTGTTTCTGTTGAAGTAATCTGACCAGACGTATCTAACCCATATAAAACGTCTTTTTGCCAACCACCTAACTTTTCAGGATACCCGTTTTTGAAACGCACTAAGTCACTGTCTACCCAAAATGGGCCGTTTTTGCCAGCAGCGTATTCTGTAATGTCTTTTACAACACCGGGATTATATTTAAGAAGTTGTAATGGCATCTACGATCTCCAGTTTCGAAAACATTACACAAAATAGCGGTTCTAGTCTAGCCGCTGAGAAATACGTCAAGCATTTTCAGACAGAGCTTTTCATTCATTTGTCTTTGCAAACTATTTAACCATTTTCGCATAGGTTTTAGGTCCAACAATACCATCGGCTTCAAGACCGTTATCCGCCTGCCAAACCTTCACATATTTAGCTGTCATCTGACCAAATATTCCATCAGCGTCCAGACCCAAAACTTCTTGAATTTTTTTGACAGCATCGCCCTCAGAGCCGACTTTTAGCAGAATAGGTGCTGGCGATGGATTGACCTTACCACCGAGGATGGCAATCGCGTCTTCGTAGTGATGCTTTCTATCTGCCAGCCCTATCGTCCCTCCGTTAATTTTTTTCGTCGCCTTAACGATGTCATCGGCATATCGGTTTAGATTGTTCTCTGACCAGAACCAACAGGCACTCTCCAGAGCGCCTTCCTTTGTGTCCAAATACTCAATGGCTCGTTCAATCGTCTTGCCGACACTGTTTGCGAAGGCAGTTTGATTATTTTTGCCTGTCAATTGGATCACACCCGCACCCTTGTGCGTCCAGCCGTCACCTGTTTCGGTTGGGCCATTGCCCATGCGGTTGGCGTAGATTACGTTTGCAATCTTTTCTGGCTTGCGGTGGTATTCCTGCGCATCACGACCAGCCCTTTTAAAATACTTTGGAAAGATCGCGTTGAGAGCTTTTGCAGAATAGTTCAGGTTCTCTTTTAGAACGCGAAAGTTGTTACTTTCGTGACCACACTGAGCCATGAACATCGCAATCCGGTTCGGTGTGTCAATGTTATACTTTGGAAGCAGGGTCTGTAATGGCTCAACCCATTCAGCCCAATCCTTATTGCCGTGAAGTAGTTTGTGAACTTGATCCGAAGAAAGTATCATTTCGTCAACCCCTGTTTCTTCTCATAACTTCTGAGTCCGCCCAGTCCGAGCATCCCCATCATAACGGTCATCAAGCTACCCATGTCAAATGACGGCAGCTCTGGTATCTCAACCCCGGCCGCGGTTACACCAAACACGATAAGCGGCTGCAACACGAAGTGATATGCAAACGCAATGCCGCAAACCCAGCCGATGAATGGACGCCAGCCGCCCTTAAACACTGACCCGCTGGCAGCTTCGGCTTTGTTTATTTCAAGCTGGCCCTTTGCAAGCTCCTGAGCGTGCCGCTCAGACATGGTTGCAATCTCATGGGCGAGTGCCGCTTTCTGGTCTTTATCCTCAATGAATTTGTCTAAAATGCCCGTCACAGGGCCAATGAGAGCCTGCAACATGATTAATCCTTTTTGGCTTGATAGGCATTGGCGCCGAAGAACGCGCCCAAGATGAGCGAAGTCGCCGGGAAGTATATCGTGGCCATTGAGCCGAGGATGTCGGATGCTGCGTCTAAGCCGAGATAGCTGGAAACAATCACAAAGAATGGATAGCCGAGCATGCCAGCCAGCACCCACCAGATCATTTTGCGAGACTGGTCGCGCTGGGCGTTGTCATCCTCAATCCGCATCCGGCGATCTTCAAGCATCATCGCCTTTTCTTCTGGGTCTAGCTGCCCGTTACCATTAAGATCATAGTCTTGCATTTTTCAGCTCCTAGTCAGCTAAAGGGTTGTCGAGCGCCCGTTGAAGTTTATTCGTTAGGCGATCTTCAAGTTCTTTCATGTCCGCGTCTTGGCTACTTCTAACACGTTCTCTCTGGTTTTCAAACCTAACATCTGCGGCATCTATCATAGCGCGTATGTCGGCTATGGCTTCATCTATGAGCCGTCTGACCTCTGCCTCGTTTGACCGTATCGAACCGTCAACCCGGTCTTCAATAGCCCTAACCGTGTCTTCCACTCGGTCGCTTTGTTGCTCAATTCGCAGTATGTCATCTTTAAGACCGTTCTTGATGTCTCTGGAATATTCAACAGCCTCTTCGACTTTCTCCGCCATACCGAAAACCTTTGCATCCATCACCTCCATTTGTTGTTGATATGCACCGAGATCTAAACCAGCAACCTCTTCGATCTTTTGATAGAGAACAAAGCCACCGTACAAGCCGCCGACAATGGTGGAAATGAACGCGAAGATTGCAGCCACCGAGGCAAACGTGAACTTGAAACCGCCAGCCTTGATCTCGCGGTCAGCGAGGCCATCTATGTCATCGGCCACTTTTGTTAGGTCAGTCAATTCTCAAACTCCATATCTCCATCGGAGTTGGTTTGGCTATTCTGCAAGTCTTGCAAAGCCTGCAACTCGGCGCGAAGCATCTGAACCTCAAGCCTGCGTTGCGTTAGCTCAAGCTGGTAAAGGTCGTCACAGTTTATACGGCTTCGCGGTTTGTCCAGCGGTATAACGATGCGAGCATACAGCCCGATGTCCTTGCCTTGACCAACATTGCCATCGTTGTTGTTGACCACACCTGTCACGCCCCATTCCAAGGTCGTGCCGCCACCAATGGCGTTGCTGCAATCTAGGTTGCCAGCGCGGAATCGGTCTGATTGGTAATTCATAGGTGGGTTGGGGAGTTGCACGGCGAGAGAGCTACTGTCCGATCTAGCTTGGATCGCAGATATAAACCAGATTGAAACCGCAATGCAGAAGACACCGTATGCCCCCCAGAAGAACTTCATGGCCTACCACCGTCAAGCCTCGAACATATCTTACTTGCCACCATTGGCTTGTCCCCACGATCCTTTACGATCTTTGACGTAGTGCATAGATAAACCGCCCGGTCCATGTCAGCCTTACGAATGTAAACTGCAAAGTCTTTACGCTCTTCGTGGTCTACCTTCATTATGCGATTAGGCGACGAGAACTTTATGTTTCCCCAAGCCTCATCGAATACTTCGACCTGATAGTATTTGACATCGTTACGAGCATTAAAGAGAGACATATCGGCGCGAACCACGCCAGCAACGTGAGAGGGTCGAACCTCTGGATATGCAGGTGTCATATCATGCGCTGCCGCTGGCGCAGCGAGGCAAAGAATATGCAAACTCTAATTAGCAATGCACTCTGCCACAACTAGAGCCGTATATGTCCCACCGGGGAAGGGTTTGCTGACCCCATACACCGCTTCGCTCTCAGTCTTAAACCACGTTGATCCCGCAAGAGTCAGGCCGAAATTTGTGGTGCTGCCCACAACTGTTTTCGCTGACTCGTAAGCACTCATACCCGAAACAGATGTTTGGTGGACTGAGGTTGATCCGGTCCAAGCTACAGTGTCATTAAGTGTGGGCGACGAGCTAAAGGATGTAGGATGCGTAATCTTTGCTGTGTAATAGTTTGCCAGCGCCACATCATATCGGACAATCGGCACAACGCCTGCACTTGCAGCGGCGGTGGTCAGCTTGTCGGCAGTAGGGTTGCCATAGACGCCGACAGTATCCGTTGTTATAACGCAACGCGCCTGAACAGTTCCGTTTATGTTTACGTTGTTTGCAAGGGTAGGCAATGCCACACAAGACAGAACAAGAGTTAGGTACTTCATATCAATCTCCATATTGGCTTTGCACCATTTGCTCATGAAGCAATTGTTGGGCCAAGTTATTTCTCAGTGCCTTTTTGTTATCGGGCAAATCAACCTCTGTCAAAATATTGACATCCCCATAAGCTCCCCCTGCTATGCCTGCATTGTAATACATAGCGATATTGGTTTGCAAATTGATCTGGTTAATCAAGTCGGACTGCCCTTGGGTTTGAGTGAGTGTCAGAGCATTGGCCGATGCCATGAGACCCATCTCCAAACGCGTCTCCTCTTCCTCTTCGTCCTCTTCTACAATTAGATTACCATCCGCATCATACTTGAAGTCGGTCTCATCTTCCAAAACCTCTGCTACGGACTCATCTTCCAGCGCATCATATACCTCAACCTCTATCACAGGCGGTGCAGGCTTGACGTAACCCGGACAGTTTGGGTCTATCTGCGGATCGTAACAGGGATCAAAGCGGTAACTGTAAATCACAACAGGATCAACAACTTCGCCTGTACCTTCAACATCAATTGAGCCATTACCCCACAGAGCCGCCGGGACATAGGGCAAGGAAAACTGTTTTGTGATTGTGTTACCGGGAACTCCAGACCAATTGTCAGTCTCGCTAAACGTGTAGCCCGTGCCATCGGCATTGCCGTTGCGAATATGCACCTTCATTGGATCGCCTGCATTTTTGACCGTGCTGTATCTGTAAATCAGGCCGTTTACGTCCAACCCGTCTTGTGAGGGGAAGAACCGACCCCATAGACCAAGACAGACCGCTTGCAGCGGCATTGCCTGTCACCCCAAACACATATGGATCAGAGTAGCAGCAGGAGGCCCAGAGCGCCCAGCACAGCGCCGATCCCAATAGTTTTGGAGTCTTGTGCATCAATCAACCCTTCTATAGCCCCACGCTGCATTTCTGGCGCAGGGTCTTTGTTTGCTTCCATCTCCCACGCGGTTTTGGCCGCATCGCCAATCAAGCCATCTTTCGGGCAGGGCGTACCAGCGTCCATCATTGCATCGAATACGCGCTTGTCTTGGCACATGACCGATACCGCCGCCACTTTCATGCCCATATCGTACATGGTCTTTGCGTTCTTTAGCTTCTCGCAGTTCATATCTCGCACAGTACGACCAGCAGAGATGCCAAGTATCTGCGTCTGTACGGCACCAGCAACCCCGACAGTACACAGATCACTATTGCTTCCAGATATCTGCGGTGAGATAGCAGAAGGCGGCGGAGAGTTGACCGTTGTGTGTCCATTGTGCCACTGCTTGTGACGGTGCTTTCGCTCTTAACTACGCCACTGTCTTGCGCAGATGCAGCACCTCCTACAAGCGCAATGGCTATAGCTAAAAGAAACCTCATCCCATCTTCATCAAGACTGTAACTAAGAGTGCAATGATGAATCCAGCCGTTCCAATTAGGATGGCCTCCAGACGCTTAATCCTGATAAAAACCTCTTTGAACTGTATCGAAGCCTGAGTTGACAGAGCCACAACATCTTTCTGAACATTGTCAATGCGCTCATGCGCCGATCCCACTGTACGTTTGTTCATAGTCTACCTCTTACGGCTTAGTTGGCCAATCGCCGCCACTGCCGTCAATGTCAGGGTAGACTAGATTTGGCCAGTTGGCATGAGTTGTGATGTCACGCAACGCCTGACGATAGGTTGCCATGGCATCAGACATTGTTGCATCTGACATCCCGTGGAAATCTGTCTCAGTTATCCGCCGATCACGTTCTGCACGGTTGCGCTTTGCCGCTGCATCGTTGGACGCCGTGACCACAGCAGCCTGTTCATCAGCCGAGAGGTCAACCACCCGGCGTGTGTAGACCTTACCATCGTCCAGATAGGGATCGGCAGGGTCGCTGCGCTGCGTTGCACTATCGAAAGCTAAGAACTTTACGACCTCTGCGCATGAGTTAGCTGCCAGCCATGTTGCGTCTGGGCCGCTGGCGGGGAACGACACGTTTGGGAAGAGTGTCTTGTGGTCAGCTATCTCACCAACCGTTGATCCATCTAATCTTGCGATTTTCATCTTTACTGTCCTTTATCTGCGAATGCTTCGGTTGGAGCTGTGAAGTTGGCGGTGTAACGGGCAAGCGCGGAGATGCGGAAGTCATCTATGTAACCAGTCATGGGGTTGTTTATTGCCCCACCTGACCATCTGGTTCCTAAGATAAACTCATTGCCACTGGTCGTCCAATTAGCCGAAGTTGTAGATGTCTGGGCATCGGCGGTGCCATTGATGTAACACTTTAAAACACCATTATAATAAACAAGTGCAATATGCGTCCATACGTTTGCAGAAATTGTAGTAGTCGTACCAAAATAGCTGGACACGCCTGTTTTTGCTACCGTCAGACTTCCGTTTGTTTCAGCCCTAATAGAAAGTCCGCCGTCTGCAAAGCCTTGTTGGAACAACCCGTTTTTAGGATCTAGGGCAGAAGGGTTAACCCAGAACTCAATAGTTAATTCACCTTTTAGCTGGGTGAAGTCTTCGACAACTGCATAATCACCAGTGCCATCAAAGTATATTGACGTGTCACCAAACTTAGCCTGCGTATTGCTGATCTTAGCATCCCCATACAACGTCAGATTGTTCTGCGCTGCGCTGTCGATTGCCTGTCCGTCTGCCATGTTTAGCAAGAGCTTAGTGTTGGTTACGGCTGTGAGTGGGGCCGTTGGAATACCAGAAGGCTCAACCGCCGTGCCTTTAATGATGCGCAAGTCTGATATGTAACCCTTTACCTCTTGGTCTGCTCCGCCGGGGGAATCAAATCTAGTCCCAATTTTAAGGCTGTTACTGTTGAAATCATCCGAGTTGCTTACGTTGCTTCCGCTTTGCACCCCATTAATAAAAAACTTGTTTACGCCACTGGCTCTAGTCCAGCAAAAGTGAACCCAAGTGTTGTTTGGTGCAGAGCCGCCTTCAAACAAAACCCCACCTGATCCTTCTGAAAAAACCTGAAATAGATTACTTGCAGTCCTTCCAACTTTCCATCCAGTTGCATGGCCTCGGTTATCTGCGTAATTCCGTGAATCGGCGCTATAAAGATTATATGACCAAAGCTCGACCGTTAGATCGCCCGTTCCAAATTGATAATCAGATGAAGCAGAACTTTCTAAGAAGTCATTGTTGTCTGTTGCAGGAAAGTAAGCACTCGCACCATTCACCGCTGGGTCATAGACTTCGCTGGTCAGGAAGGGGCCGAAGGCTGATACTGCTGCATCGCCTGAAGGTGTGATCGTGTGGGCTGACGCAGAGTTGTCAACGAAGCGATTGTTCTGGCAGGTTAGGAGCTTGGTGTTTGTGACTGCGGTTAGTGGGGCTGCAGGAGTAGTAAACGCAGAAGTATATACTGCCGTTCCCTTAACCACACGAACATTAGATATATGCCCGTCCCAATCTTCTGAATTTGTGGATGATGCGCCGATATATAATGCACTGTCGGCATTGATGGTTTCGCTGTTGGTCGTGGTTTTTACCAAAGCACCGTCCAAGAAATGACGTAGATTTGTGCCTTCACGAGTGATCGCAATATGATGCCAAGCACCATCTGCTAAATCTGAGGGGCTTACGTATATAATTTCAGTGCTGCCGTTTGTAATAAACGATATCTCACCCAACCGAGATGGACTGGACGCTGTTTTAATTCGTAGCTGCCAGTGATTAGCACCACCAATCAACCACCTGTTTGCTATACTGCCTCTATAATTGAAGAATAGCTCAATAGTAAAATCACCCGTTCCAAAGTCAAAGTCAGCACTATCCGGAGCAGATAGACGATCATCAGTCCCATCAAACACCACACCCCAGTAACCATCAGACCTTGCAAACGGGCCGAAGGAACCTTGGGTCACATCGCCACTCACTGTGATCGTGTGGTTGCTGGACGAGCTATCGTCGAACACGTTGTTGACGCCATTGTTACTGCCGTCGAAATGCGACAAAAACGAGACACGGTTGAACTCATCGTCTGAAGGCAATGCCACTCCACCCGCAGCACCCATAAAAACTGATTGAAATGACTTAGCCAAGGGCCGCACCCCCAAGGAAGCCATAGTAAGTTGTGCCGCCATCGCGTGTCATAAAACCGTATGCGTTGACTTCAGAGTTGCCCGGTGCATCTGGCGCAGTGCCGCCAGCCCAATCAACTGAGCTAGGCCATGTGATTGTCTTGGCGCTTGATGGCTGCGTGATTACGAGAGTGAAAGCATAAGCCGTCCCGCTTGACGGTGGATTGCTAAAAACAAACGTCGTGTTCTCTGACAAAGTGACAGAAAAGTTTGTGCCAGTTGACAGGTCAAGCGTAGTCGTTGCGCCTGTTGAGTTGGCGACATAAGTCTCTTGATATGTCGTTGGCTTGACTGCGCCCGTGACTGAAATTCCGCTGGAGGTGGTGGCGAGTTTAAGGGCGTTGTCGTAGTAAAGTGATACTGCGCCGTTTATCTGAAAGTTAGCCAGCGTTTCAGTTTCATTGTCATTTAAGAAAATTATGCCAGTACCGTTTGATGTAAGGCGTAAGTCACCCTGCCCTTTGTCTTTAATTAAGCTATCAGTACTATCATGATAAATCTGTAGGTCAGACCCTGCGCCAAAGATGGCCTTGTCGTTGTCGCCGAAGGTTACATCTGCGTTTGAATCCGCAGTGACAACCTTGGACGCTTGAACCGTGCCTAGTGTGGTGATGTCATTGTAGTTCAACTCTGCTGTAGAGGCCGTAATCCCATCTAGGACACCAAGTTCCGTAGGAGACACACCCGCAACACTAAGCGCAGCAAATGCATCTACAAAGGCAGCGCCAGATCCAGCACCGTCACTATATATACAGCTTTGGTTTGACCCGCTGCAATTGTGACGTTGGCCCCAGAACCCTGAGAAACAATAATGTTCTGAGAACCAGTAGTGGCATTTTCAATGAACCACATTTTGCTGACAGTATTTGGCCCGATTGTTATCGTACACGCACTATCTAGAGCGCCTGTGTATTTGAGATACATTGACCGACCGGGATCTGTAGCCCCGTCAGCAATTGTTGTTGTGTGGGTATCAGCGTTGGTTGTTATGGCTTCTGTGCCAAAACTAAACGCCTCACCGATCAATTCGAGGTTAGTATTCGTGACTGTTCCCCATGAGCCTGACTGATCGCCAGTAGCCATCTCATTAAGGCGAAGGTCATTTACATAGGTTGAAGCCATGTTTCTTTATCCTTTTATTAATCGATGCGAATGATAGCAGTGGCTCCGGGTGCTGGTAATACGATGCGGAATGTACCTGACGAAACTGTAAAGTCTCCACCGAAATTCAAAACAGCGATTGAATTGTTGCCTGCTGTTGTGTCGTTATAGATCAACGCACCGCGAGATGTGAAAGATGCGCTTGTCCACTCTGGGTTATCAAAGTCAACATATGCTGTTGTGCCACTCTTAGCTACAGTTGAGTTTGCAAGAGTTACGCCACCAGCAGTATAGCCAGTGCCAGTCACTTCGTTGCTTGTGGTATATGCAGTCGTAGTTGCATCCAATGATGCTGAAGAAGTGTAGAGAGCAATCTTGATCGTGTCAGCATCAAGATCCTGTAGTTTGTTGAACAAGTCTTCCTTGAAACTTGTACACATTGCTTGAGTAATAGCCATCATAGACCTCCGTTATATTCTGCTGCGTAATCGCGTTGCATTTTCTTGTACTGTAAGTTGTACGGCTTCGTCAAATTGTGTCTTATAAAGCGCCAGTGTTTCCCCAGCTTTAAGGAAGGCTGAAGCCTCGTAAAGACACGCTGCAAGCAACACATTTTCGGCGTTATCACCGATCCAGTTGGTTGTGTTGCCTGAACTCAGGCCCGTTTCAGGGGCAATAAAATCTACTTGATAAGTATCAGTAGAATTTGGCGTAGGAGCAAGAGTTATGATAGTTCCAGCCGTACCAGCACTTTTTGTGCTATACATAATTGGAGTGCCTTGCGTCGTCGCGTTTGGAGAATAATCTCGTATATATGAGTCAACTCTATGATTTAAGTAAGACACGACATTTGAAGATATAACCGAAACTTGGCGTATCATCCTTGCAGTAGGGATTGTATAGTCAGAAGTTCCAGCAACCATGCTTGCTGTAGTGGTTTTTCTAAAGCAAGGGAGATTAGGTAACCGCTGAAAAATCATTGTCTCAGCTTGCTCTATGATCTGATCAATAGATGCTTGCAGCTCTGCGCTGTCATCTTCCAAGAAGTTCTGAATATTTGCAACTAGCTGTGTGTAATTCATTTATTCACCCCAAGATCCAGATCCCCAAACGTCTTGGCCCCATCCGAAATTAACTTCAATTTGAGATGTGCCTATCGCCCCGGCGCCAGAAACACCTGTCTCAATAGCCTCAGACGCTGAAACTTCTTCGCCAATAGCGCCTGTTGCCCCTATACCCGAAATACCTGTCACAAGCAATTGAATGTTGCCATTGCCAGATATTCCGAAGCCTTCTACTTCGCCTATACCAGCTACACCTGTCTCTCCCAGCTCCACTTCAAGTGTGTCAGAGCCAAGAGCGCCCGTACCTGCTATCCCAGAAGAATTTGCGTCAGTCTCAAGCGCCTCGTCACCTATTGCGCCTGCACCAGAAACTCCTGATTCAGTAAGTTCCAATTCAAGAACTTCATCACCTATTGCGCCAGTTCCTGATGCTCCAGATACAGGGATGTCTGTCGTAACAAACAATGTATACGTTCCTAGAGCGCCTGTACCAGCCACGCCAGTTTCGTTTATATTTCAATTAATTAATAAAGTTGAAAAACCAATTGCACCTTGACCGTGAACACCTACGCCGGGGCGCTGTCTTGGATCTATAAACGGATCAAAGTTGTACCCTATAAATATATCGACATTTTCAGGGTCTGTATCTGGACGCGGATTGAAAAGTGCTGTCGCATCGACAACATTCTTTGCAGGCGTGAGCTGTGGGTGTTTTGGCTCCCAGTCTTCTGGTGAAACACGCAAGCCATCCCAAGTGGTTTTAAGGTCAGTATATGGAACCTTTAGACCACTTCTGTCGCTTATCGCTTGGGATTTTTTTCCGCTTGCGTATTTAGCCATTAATATAAGTTCAGCGCAGTTGGCTGAATCCTCAAACTTACACCATCATTATCAGATGCCGCCGCAACCGAGAAGGCACGTTCATACATTTCGTTTAAGATTTGAAACTTTTCGTTTGCATATTTCAAAGATATTTTACTTGCCAAGCCAGCGCATATGCATTCGTTCCAACGATATGGAATGTCTGCGTCTTGATTAGATGCGGTTACATCTTCAAGCTGTCTGATTGCCCAGTAAACCATGCTGTATGTAGTCCGATCAGGAACCTGCCAAAAGTATGCGACAGGCGTATATTGCTTGTCGAGCATATATTGGCTTGGCTTACCGGGAGAACTTTTGTTTGGTAGCTGATTGTAATCAGCAATTGATACACGGTTAATGATCTGATCAGATGTATCGGTTCCAGCACTATCGCGCACAACTGCGTCAATAATATCTATAGTTCCTACGGGCAATGCATAAGACGTTGTGCCGTTTACAAGCGTTAAAGTCTGTTTCTCTACTGCCCAGTAGTTAATACCTCTGTTTGCCCACTCAGAAAAAAGCAGGTTAAGGCTGCGCCGTGCAGACACAGCCCTATCACCTGTTTGTACTTGTGGATCTAACCCGCAGCGTTCAAACGCTTCAGTTATGATTTCTTCAACGTCTGGTCTAAAATCAACTGTTCCTGAAGTCGCCATTGAAAACTCCTAGTATTCCTTGATGACCCTTAGAACCAGTTGATATGAATCACCCACAGCACCAGCTCCAGCAGTCGTAAATTTTACATCTCCAGTTGGATTTGTGCCATACGACTTAGTTGAGGGAAGGCCACCAAACTTTGAAAAATCATGATAACCAATGTCGTCATCACCAATATTCATTAAGATTATGTCTACGTCAGCATCTGCCAAGATACGCACAGTCATGCTTTTAATGACCCACCAACCTTCGA
>UEXL01001321.1_pt1 | contig 25113 bp, 49 predicted proteins | sample 1796671 | NCBI WGS metagenome assembly UEXL01 (sample SAMEA4772471, study PRJEB27181) | metagenome | reverse complement strand
GGAAGTTGTAGAACTACCAGCAATCCTACCTGACGGAAAACCTGTGTGGCCAGAATTTTGGACCTCTGAGGAATTACTTAAAACAAAAGCCTCGATCCCCGTTTCCAACTGGTTGGCCCAATATATGCAGAACCCGACTGCTGAAGAAGGAGCAATCTTAAAAAGAGATTGGTGGCGTGACTGGACAAACAAGTATCCACCACCATTAGATTATATTGTACAATCTTATGATACCGCCTTTACCAAAAAGACCACCTTCTGACTTTAGTGCTATAACCACGTGGGGAGTCTTTACGACCGAGGCCGACGGACAGAATATAATACTGCTTAACGCATTTAAAGACCGGTATGACTTTCCAGAACTCCGGCGTGTAGCATTACAAGAATACAGGGACTGGAATCCTGACATGGTAATTATTGAGGCGAAAGCTACAGGACTGCCTTTGACTCACGAATTAAGACAAATGGATATACCTGTTATTAACTTTACTCCAAGCAAAGGAAATGATAAACATACAAGATTAAACGCCGTTGCCCCGCTCTTTGAGAGCGGAAAAATATGGGCGCCTATGCACGAGCATTTTGCACAGGAAGTAATTGAAGAATGTGCAGCTTTTCCATTTGGCGAATATGATGACTATGTCGATAGTACGACACAAGCCATTATGAGAATTAGACAGGGTGGTTTGGTTCGACATCCTGAAGATTATGAAGACGAGCCTGTTGTACGAGGAGAAGTAAAGTATTATGGCTAAAAAAACTATTATCGACGCAATCACAACACTCTATTCTAAATTGGGTGGAAACTTGTCCGATGTCCTTGGTACCCGGTCCAATGTTAATTTCATGGGAACCGGTAAATCTTCAGAACCTTTCTTAGACATGGATTTAAACATAGAGGCACTTGGTGCAATATCTAAAAGCAAAGCATTACAAGAATTAAAAAAGCTCAGTTGGTTTTGCAACTGCTGACAAACTTAACGACGTACAAGCAAACAAACTTTTAACTAACATGATGAAGATGGATGAATTTTATAATCCACCGGCTGCTCCAGCAAACATCACGGACCTGGCAACAGGAACCAGGGACCTGGATGCACAGGGTCTAGCATCTTTAAGAGATGACCTACCTCCACCGGGTTCACGTGGCGGTGCGGATGATATTGCAGCACCCGTACAGTCAGCAGAAGAAACAATTAAAAATTTAGAAAAACAAGACGCAGGATTAGCAGCCCAGTTTAAAAAAAGTTCAAGAGAACAAAAGAATGTTGGACGAAGATGAAATTAGAATGCTTGACGAAGATATTGGTGGTCTAGAATATACCAATGATTTTGATGGCACCGTTGCTTCTGCAAACAAACTAAGAAAAGAACGTGCAGATTATATTCGTGATATGGAACTAGAATATAGAAAAGGAAACTTAGATCCTGCACCAGGAGAAGCAAACAGAGAAACATTCTTAAGAAGAAAATTTGACGAGATGGAAGCATCTGGTGACAAGAAATTAATGACTAGAGATGAGATAGAAGAATTATCTGCATTTGAAAACACTCCTCCAGTTAGAACAACACCTTTTGATGAAGCAGTTGAATACAACGCAAGACCGGAAGATGTTGTACAAAATCTTGTAGATCAAAAGTTTGGTGTAGGCTACTTTGACAATGTTGGAGAAAGCACAGCTAAACGTGGATCAGCTAGAGAATTTTTAGTAGAAGCATTAAAAAAAGAAAATCCTAATCAAACAACATTTGCAGATATCGTAGATGGTGCTGATGTAAAATTTATTACTGAAGGTGGCGGCGGTGCTGCAGGAGATCCTATAGCATTGGTTGATAAATACTTTGGTCCAAGAATTGTAGAGATGTTACCATCAGGTGCAAGCTCAGAAGAGATTGCAATCTTTACAGAAAGAGTTTTAACTAAAGTTAGAGACGCTTCAGGTTTAAGACCTAGTGATCCAAGATTCGATAGAATGACAGCAAGGTTCGTAGAAGATTTTGCAAGAGGCGGACTAGCTAAGATCCTGGAGGTTTAATGGTTAAACTGGTAACAGGCGGCGGAAGTGATCTATCTCCTGACATGAAAAAAATTGTTGCTAAATTAGAGCAACTTTTAAAAGGTGGAAAAAAATTAAATATAGGTATTGATGAACTAAAGAAAAAGCAGGAGTATTTAATGTTAAAAATACAACCGTTAGTGCTTACATAAATAGAAAAAGAAAGACGGCCTTTTAAAAATTTATCTATAAAACAGTATGGTGGTGGTTTAGATAAAGAAGTAGGTACAAGTAAATATGATACCAATTATAATAACAGTAAAAATTTAGAGATTTTCACACAAACACTTACGACACACCTTGGAGTAAATCGAGCTCTACACTTAAAACAAATTCATACAACGCTTTTTAAGAAACAAAGATAAATTAAATGTAAAGGATTTAATTTATCTGAAACACAGATGGCCGAAAAACTTGGCGTATCTCCAAACACTCTTAGAACCTACAACACTCCATCAAGACAAAATTTAGACAGCACAACATCCGATTGGATTAAAGACAACATTAAAAAAATAAGAACCATTAAAGATGGGAAGTCAATTAATTTATACAAAGATTTAACACAAACCGAATTAAACAAGTGGACGTCTTTACAAGATTCTTCTAAAATATCTACAAAGCTAGTAGACAATATTAAAGAGTATGACAAAGTGTTTAGAAATCAACTTAAGTCTACTAAAAAATTACCAGACATAGCTGAAGTTATTCAAAAAACTTCTATGTCAACACCAGCAGTAATAGCAAACACTGAAGCTTTGTATTCTAGATTATTAAGAGGAGAAACATTTAGAAGAGATGTAGATATTGCAAAAGATGCTGTGCTTGGAAAAAAAATTATTAATGAGCTTTCAATAAACTCTACAAACAATGCACGTAGAAGTGCATTTTATAGATTAGCTTTAGACAAGGTAAATAAGTTGTATCCTGGTGAATCTGGTAACTTAGAAACATTTAAAAGTAATTTTAGAAATGAATTAAAAATATCTTAGGACCAGATGTAAAAAAAGTTCCGTTTAGTGTTAACGAAGTAATTAGTTTAGCTGCTGGAGAAAGTAGAGGTGTACAACCTTTTAGTGTTTTTGTAGATGTTGTTGAAACAGGTATTAATGAAAAAGAATTAGCAAATTATCAAGGTTCGTTTTCTAAAAAAATTAGCTCAAGTTCAAAATTTATTATCAGGAAGTAAACCTAATGTTGCAGAAGCTGAAAAAATTGCTTTGTCTCTAGACTCTAGTAGAGAAACATTAGTTAACTCATTAACCAATAAAGGATTTACTAAAAACCAAATTAATCAATTAAACTTACCAGACATTAAAGTTGGAACAGATGTTTTAGAAACATACAAAGCAGAAGACTTAGCGAGATACAAAAAGTCTGGAGTAGATATTGAAAAGTTTGCAAAAGACAAAGGTTATTATATTGACGCTAAAAAAGCTAAACCTTTTTTCGATGTAAGTGAACAATCTTTTAAAAATACAATATTAAAAGCTGCTAGAACTAATGAAGGTGGTGTGTGTCAAATATTTAGAGCAGAGGGTGGTAGAATTGGTTTTGCAGCTGGAAGCAGTTGTGTACAACAAATGGAATTTGCTTTTGACAACGACCCTGTAAAACTTTCACAAGATATAAATAAACTTCCTGATGAAAGAGGACCGATCAATAAAGTTAAAAATGCTGCAACAGGTTTTTTAAACTTTGCAAAAAAAGGTGGTAAGTATGGAGCGATTGCAGCAGGTGGTGCAGTAGCCGCGGGTTTTGTTAAAAAATTTATGAACGATGATCCAACAACTTATTTGTCAAACGAAGAACAACAAAAAAATTTATTAATGGATATGGTGACAGGATCATTAGATGATACACCACAAGAAAGTCCAGCAATCGGAGATGCGTATCTTCCAGCGTTAGGTGCAGCAACTGTAGCAGGTACAGCAGTCACTGCACCATCAACAATTAAGATTGCAAGAAGTGGCGCGTTAGGTGCAAAAATCTGGTATTACAAAAACTGCATTAAAAACTTTAGGTAGAGGTTTAGCTGCAACCACTACACCTCTTGGATTACTTGCAACAGAACCTTTGTATTTAGCAGATCAAGTACAACAAGGAGACTCATTAGGAGAGATTGCAACAAACCCATTTAATTATTTTGGTGCAGCGTTTGCAAGCGATGCAGATAGAATTGTATCTAGAGGATTAAATCCTACTATTGCAAAAACAATGAGACTAGGTATTAGCCCTACAACTTTAAAAACTGTATCACGTAGATTTGGTTTACCAGGTCTAGCATTATCATTAGGTATCAGTGGTTATGAGACTTATGATGATTTTAAAAATAAGAGAGGTTTTTTTAGCGATGAAGAATAAAAATCTTGTGGTAAATATGCAACACGTTAAATTTAATGCAATCCCACCACTTAAGGGACCAGACTCACAAGGGTTGAATGTTCCGTTAAAACAAGCTACAACAATAAAGAACTCGGAGAATATAAATGGCAGATATAGACAAAGCCCTACCAAACGTAGAGACTGAAATTAAAGTACCTGGCGAAGAAGAAATCGCTGTAGCTCAACAAGAAACAATTGATGAGCAAGTTGGTCCAGATGATATTGAAGTAACTCAAGAAGAAGATGGTGGTGCAACAATTAATTTTGATCCAGAAGCAGTTAATGCAGGTGGTGGCGAATCTCATTTTGATAACTTAGCAGAACTATTACCAGACGATGTTACAGGTAAACTAGGTTCTGAACTTGCAGCAAATTACAATCAATATAAATCATCTAGAAAAGATTGGGAAGATAGTTATACAAAAGGATTAGATCTTTTAGGATTTAAATACGAAAACCCAACACAACCTTTCAAGGAGCAAGTGGTGCAACTCACCCTGTTCTTGCAGAAGCAGTTACACAATTTCAAGCACAAGCTTACAAAGAATTATTACCGGCTAACGGTCCAGTACACACAAATTATTGGACTAGCAGATAGAGCTAGAGAAGACCAATCAAACAGAGTTAAAGAATTCATGAACTATCAGCTCATGGATGTGATGAAGGAGTATGAACCCGAGTTCGATCAAATGCTTTTTTATCTCCCTCTTGCCGGCTCTGCGTTCAAGAAAGTTTATTACGATGAACTACTTGGCAGAGCCGTCTCAAAATTTGTACCGGCTGATGATTTAGTTGTTCCATACACTGCAACTTCTTTAGAAGATGCAGAGTCTGTTATTCATGTGATTAAAATGTCTGAGAATGAATTAAGAAAAAAACAAGTATCAGGTTTTTATAAAGATGTAGAATTAACACCTGGTTACAATGAAGAAACAGAAGTAGAAAAAGAACGAGAACTAGAAGGTGTTAAAAACAGAGACGAAGATATCTTTACTATTTTAGAAATACATACTGATTTAGATTTAGAAGGTTTTGAAGACAAAGATTCACAGGAGAACCAACAGGAATTAAACTTCCATACATTGTAACTCTTGAAATGGGTAGTAGAGAAGTATTATCAATTAGAAGAAACTATCAAGCAGAAGATCCACAAAAACTTAAAATAGATTATTTTGTACATTTTAAATTTTTACCTGGAATGGGTTTTTATGGTTTTGGTTTAATTCATATGATCGGTGGTTTGTCTAGAACGGCAACTACTGCACTAAGACAATTATTAGATGCAGGTACATTAAGTAATTTACCAGCAGGATTTAAACAAAGAGGAATACGAGTAAGAGACGAAGCACAAGCAATTCAACCTGGAGAATTCAGAGATGTAGATGCACCTGGAGGAAGTATTAAAGATGCATTTATGCCATTACCATTTAAAGAACCTTCACCAACTTTATTACAGTTGATGGGTATTGTGGTTTCGGCAGGGCAACGATTTGCCGCCATAGCTGACATGCAGGTCGGTGACGGCAACCAACAAGCAGCTGTTGGTACGACTATAGCTCTCTTAGAACGTGGTTCCAGAGTCATGTCAGCCATACATAAAAGATTGTATGTGGCGATGAAAAATGAATTTAAATTATTAGCAGAGTTTTTAAAACTTATCTACCTCAAGAGTATCCATATGATGTAGTTGGTGGACAAAGAAATATTAAAGTTGCAGATTTTGATGACAAAGTAGATATTATACCTGTTGCAGACCCAAATATTTTTCTCAATCACAAAGAATATCAATGGCACAAACAGAATTACAACTTGCACAGTCAAATCCGCAAATGCATAATTTGTATGAAGCATTTCATGCAATGTATACAGCAATTGGTGTAAAAAATATTGATAAAATTTTACCACCACCGCAACAACCTACTCCAATGGACCCTGCAACTGAAAATATTCTTGCAATGAGTGGAAAACCTTTCCAAGCTTTCAAAGGACAAGACCATCAAGCGCATATTACAACCCATTTAAACTTTATGGCGACTAATATTGCTAGAAATAGTCCTCCAGTAATGGCTGCATTAGAAAAACATTTTGAACACATTTCTTTGATGGCACAAGAGCAATTAGAGGTAGAATTTAGAGAAGAAATTGCACAATTAATGCAAATGCAACAAATGGCGCAACAAAATCCAATGTTACAACAAGATCCGCAGTATCAACAACAGATTATGCAAATGTCTATGAATTTAGAGTCTAGAAAAGCAAAATTAATTGCAGAAATGACTGAAGAATTTAAAGATGAAGAAAATAAAATTATGGGTGAGTATGGTGGAGACCCAATTGCTAAATTAAAAGCAAGAGAACTTGATTTAAGAGCTATGGATGACTCTGCAAAACGTGAACAAGAGAAGAAAAGATTAATTTAGATAAATCTAAACAATTAATGGGTCAACAACAGTTTGATGAGAAATTACAACAAAATGAAGAATTAGCAGAATTAAGAGCTGATACATCGCTAGAAAAACACAGATGGGAATTGACGCAAAAATGGTCAATGACATGATGAAACAAACAGATGTTAGGATCTTGAAAGGTCCTAAAAGATAGTATAAAAATATAGGAGAAAATATGAAACCAAAAACATTTTTACAAAAACAATCCAAAATATGTTGGTCCTGTTGTATCAGATACACCAGAGCAGATGACTAATACACTTAAAACTAAAGATGGTTTGCAGAAGAAGTTGAAGTTAAACCCTTTAGGTGAACCAACTGTTAAAGTTGGTGGCCAAAAAGAATGCTAGCTCTAAAAATCTTCAGCTAAGTGGTACTAACATGTGGTTTTCGGCAATTAAATTAGCCGTTTCTGCTGGAAGTAAAATTTACGCTAACAAGCAGAAGACTAAAATGGCTATGTCAGATGCACAGTTATGCATGCATCTCGTATGGCCGAAGGAAAAGAAGCTTACCAGGAAAACTATTAGAAGCCCGTCAATCAGATTGGAAGGACGAGGCAGTTTTGATAATTTTAAGTTTGCCCATATAATTTTGGCCTGGGCAGTCGTATCGGACGATCCAACAGCGATGGACAAAGTAAAATTGTTTTTGAGATTTTCAGAGCTTCCGAAATGGTTTACAAATTTATGGATCCTTGTAGTTGCGAGTATTTATGGTATAAAGGGTACACAAATATTTAAAAACGGTGGTAAAAAATAATGAGCAAAAAATCTAGAAGAAGAAATAAAAATTTTAGCATTAGCAGGATTAGCTGGAGCAGTAGCATATAGAAAAGGAACAACAGTGTTTCTGAAGTGCAAAGAAGTTTCTTATGGATAAATTTAAAGATACAGTTGTAAACTTCTACAACTATTAAGACTGCTAGAGCTAAGATTTCAAAAGAATTTTAAATCAAAGTTACAAATAAAAGATGGAATAATCAAATGCTAACAATCTTGTTAATCTTTCTGAAAAAGATAGTTATGAAAGAAATGTAAGACTCTAAACTATAAATCTGGTGGAAAAGTTAAAGGTTGTGGAATAGCTAAAAGAGGTTTCGGAAGAGCAATGAAAAGGGAAAAATAATGTCAAATAGAAACTATAATAACAAACAAATCCGAACAGACAAAAGTTAATGAATGGCGGAAGAGCAAAAATATGGGTGGTTCTATGATGAAGAGCTGATGAGATCTGGTTACTATCCATCAGACATGGGTATGGAAGGTGGAGCTATGTATAAAAAAGGCGGACCAGTTAAAAGAAAAGTAAATTTCCAGATCATTCAGGTGATGGTAAAATTACTAAAAAAGATATCTTAATGGCTAAAGGTGTTATTTCTAAAAGATAAAAAAAAATTTTAAAAAATTTTTAAAGATGGTAAAAAGCTAAAAATGATGAATGTATGAAAAACTAAAAAATATAAAATACACCTGTAAGTTAAATAAGGAAAGGAAGGAAAATAATGGCAAAACGTGGTCTATACGCAAACATACACGCTAAGAAAAAGAGAATCGCTGCAGGTAGTGGTGAGAAGATGAGAAAACCTGGAGCTAAAGGCGCACCAACTGCTGCTAACTTTAAGAGAGCAGCTAAGACAGCAAAGAAACCTAAAAGGAAAAAATAATGGCTAGCGCAGCTTGGACAAGAAAAGCAGGTAAGTCACCTTCCGGTGGACTTAATGCTAAAGGTCGTGCCAGTTATAAAAAAGGTACACTTAAAGCACCTACTAAATCTAAAACAAGTTCAAGACGTAAATCATTTTGTGCTCGTATGGGCGGAATGAAAAAGAAACATACTTCTGCAAAACTGCAAGAGATCCTAATTCTAGAATAAATAAATCGTTGAGGAAGTGGGACTGTTAATGAAAGCAGCAATACTAGACGCTTAGAAGCTAGATACGAAGCACAGATAGCTGAAGCAGATGCAACATTAAAATATATCTAGAAAATTCTGTAGGTATTGGTGAACACCCACAACATTAGATGAAATAGATAAATTGTTTCAAAAAATTGCTGATGCTCAAGAAAAGTTAAAAGCAATTAAAGATTTTAGGGAGCCTAGAGTTGCCCTTTAAATCTGAAAAACAACGTAAGTATTTATTTGCAAAAGAGCCTGCCATTGCAAAAATGGACTAAAAAATATGGTAGCAAAATAAAACCAAAGAAAAGGAAAAAGAAATAATGGACGAAATGACATTTATAGACAAGATAAGAAAAATAATAAAATGAGACATGATGATATAGTATCTGCAATGGCATCTGGTGGTGTTGACAATATGGAAAAATATCAGTATATGTTAGGACAGATACGAACGTATCAGTATTTAAGTCAGGAAATATCCAGCCTGCTAAACAAAAAGGAGCAAAAAGAAAATGAAGGAACAGTTATCGACATCAACTCAAAACCAAAATTGAGTTACCAAATAAAAATTAGTAGGTGTTAAACCTACAGAAAAAAAAGAAGAATCTTCAAAATTACCTAAACCAACAGGTTGGAGAATTTTAGTTTTACCTTTTAAACAAAAGGAAAAAACTAAAGGCGGAATTATTTTAGCAGACGACACAGTAGAACGATCACAAGTAGCATCAACTTGTGGTTTAGTATTAGACATGGGCCCACACTGCTATGACAAAGAAAGATATCCAGAAGGTCCTTGGTGCAAGAAAGGTGATTGGATTATATTTGCAAGATATGCCGGATCACGAATTAAAATAGATGGGGGTGAGATAAGACTTCTCAATGATGATGAAGTTTTAGCGACCGTGGAAAACCCTGAAGATATATTCCACGAATTTTAACAATCATAGGAGGAACTATGCCAGAAAAGAAAATGATAAAACAGTTGAATTAGATACATCCGGACCGGGTGCTAATGTTGAACTGCCAGAAGCAGAAAAAGAAGATAAACTTTTGAAAATGAGGTAAAAAATGAAGCAAATTACATACGATGATCAGCCCGATAACACATCTGAGAAATCTGATGAGCAGCCTGATGTTCGAGATGAAAAGAACGAAGGCGGTGAAGTTTACAGAAAACTGACGAAGAAAAAGTGATAAACAACAAGATAACACTAAAGCAGTTGAAGAGTATTCTGAAGGAGTTAAGAAAAGAATAGCTAAACTCACTAAGAAAATGCGTGAAGCGGAAAGACAAAAAGAAGAAGCTTTACGTTATGCTCACAGTGTTAAACAAGAAAGAGATCAGTTTCAAACTCAGCTACATCTTTAGATAAAAATTATGCCACAGAAATGGAAGGCAGAATTTCATCTTCTATTGCAGCAGCTCAAGCAAAACTTGCAGCAGCTAGACAAAATGAAGATTCTAAAGCAGAAGTAGAAGCATTAACTGCAATATCTCAATTAGGTTATGAACAAGGTAAATTAGCAGAATTAAAGACTCAGCATCAAATGCAAGAGACTGCTGCTAAAGAAGAACCTGTTCAACAACAACAACCAATGCAACAAGCACCTGCTAGAGATCCAAAAGCAGAAGCTTGGGCAGAGAAAATGAGTGGTTTGGCAAGGATAATGCCATGACTTACACAGCATTCGATCTACATAGGAAACTTACCGAAGAAGAAGGTATGGATCCTCAGTCTGACGAATATTATAAGGAAGTTGATAAAAGAATAAGACTTGAATTTCCCATAAATTTGATAGACCAGTAGAAGAAAAACAGACTACTAAACCTACACAGAACGTTGCCTCTGCAACGCGTAGTACAAAGAGTGGTCGCAAACAAGTGAGACTCACATCTTCTCAAGTCGCAATAGCGAGAAAATTAGGTGTGCCACTAGAAGAGTATGCGAAACAACTTATAAACACGAAGGAGGTATAGGCATATGACAAATAATAAACCAACTCGTGCGAGTCAAACTAAAAGTGATTCTACAAAAGTACAATCACAAGCTAAAACGGTTGCGCCAAAAGCAAGACCAAAAGTTTGGACTCCACCATCGTATTTAGATACGCCCAACGCGCCAGACGGATTCAGACACAGATGGGTCAGGATAGAAGTCTTAGGATTTGTTGACACGAAAAACATACAAGGACGCTTAAGGTCCGGGTATGAGTTAGTAAGAGCAGACGAATATCCTCAAGAGGACTTTCCAGCAATCGCCGACGGCAAATACGCAGGGGTTATCGGGCACGGAGGCCTAGTGCTGACTAGGGTACCGGAAGAGATCGCAAGGTCAAGACAAGAGTATTTTGCTAAACAAGATCAACAGACCGCAATCGACAACGATCTTATGAAGGAACAGCATAGGGGAATGCCTATCGATATTGATAGCAAACTCGTACAACCTTCGGTGGCAAGAAAAGTTAAAATTTTAACGAATCAAACCAGCGATTAAATTAAACCGAACTGGAGGCCCGCAAGGCTAGGTCACATAAGGAGAAAATAATATGGCTAATGCGTCAACAACTGGGTTTGGATTCAGACCCATTAAAAGTTGGTCAGGCATATAATAACGCTGGGTCTCAGAGTACAGTGTAGCAGCTTCTTCAGCTTTAATTTCGCACGATTTGATAGTGCATTAACAGCAATGGAGTTGTGTTGCAGCAGGTAACACAGAGAATATTCTCGGTTCACTAAACGGTGTTTTTATACTGATGCAATACAAACAAACCAACATTTGCAAACTTTTCACCAGCAAGTAATACTGCGACTGATATAGTAGCTTTTGTAAACGACAATCCTCAACAAATGTTTAAGTAATGTCTGCAGATGCTTCAGCTCAATCTGATGTAGGTAATATAGCAGATATAGCTTATACTGCTGGTGACACATCTAACTTTGTATCAAGATGTACATTTAACGACGCAACTATTACAACAGGCGTTCAACAACTAAAAATAATAGGTGTTTCAAGAGATCCTGATCATTCTGATTTAACATCGGCTTTGTCTTAGAGTTATGATTAATCAGTCAGTCTTCGAAGACATAAGGAGATAAATTATGGCTATATCACGAAACCAACTAGTTAAAGAACTAGAGCCAGGATTGAATGCTTTATTCGGCCTGGAATACAAACAGTATGAAAATCAGTCTGCTGAAATTTATACTACAGAGTCATCTGACAGAGCTTTTGAAGAAGAAGTAATGTTAAGTGGTTTCGCTCAAGCACAAGTAAAACCAGAAGGTTCAGGTGTTACATACGATAACGCTCAAGAAACTTTCACAGCTAGATACACTAACGAAACAATTGCTTTAGCGTTTGCTATCACTGAGGAAGCAATTGAGGACAACTTGTATGACAGACTTGCTTCTAGATATACAAAAGCTTTAGCAAGATCTATGGCTCAAACTAAACAAGTTAAAGGTGCAGTTCCATTTAACAATGGATTTGGTACTTTCACTTCAGGTGATGGTGTTACTTTTTCTACTGCTCACCCAACAATTGCTGGAACTTTCAAACACTTAGCAACTGCTGCTGACTTAAACGAAACTTCATTAGAGCAATCATTGATTGACATTGCTGCACTTACTGATGAAAGAGGTTTAAAAATTGCAGCTAAAGGTATGAAGATGATCATTCCATCTGCACTACAATTCACAGCTGAAAGACTTATGGAGTCTGCTGGTAGAGTTGGAACTGCTGATAATGATATCAACGCAATCAAATCTATGGGGATGATTCCTCAAGGTTATTCTGTTAACAATTATTTAACAGATGCTGATGCGTTTTTCATTATGACAGACGTGCCAAATGGTATGAAACATTTCGAAAGAACTCCAATGACTACTAAAATGGAAGGTGATTTCGATACTGGTAATGTAAGATACAAAGCTAGAGAAAGATACGTATTTGGTGTATCTGACCCTAGAGGTATCTTTGGTTCTCCAGGAGCTTAATACTTCATTTTTTGTGGCGGGACATAGTCTCGCCACAATTAACAAATAGAAAGACAAAACCATGAAAAAAATTCCTAATAAACATATATGCTTACGATCATCACGGTAGATTTGAAGTAGAATCTAATGATGATGCTATTTCTTTAGAACAATCAATAGTTGACAAACTAGGAGAAAACAGTATAGTTTGGGAAAAATCGGGAATGTTTAGAACGTTCCTTATCGAATAACTTATGAAGAGGTTATAAATGATACAAGACCTATACAAACAAAAAGGTCCTTGGAGTTGAAGTGGGAACAGGAGCATCTGTCTAATGATAGATATACTCTTGAAATGGTCAGAATTGATGACAAAGTTAAACAAGTCATTACTGAGATCAAGCTGGAAGAAGCAGCCATTGCTCACAGACAGAATACTGTTGAAGGTGCAGCTCCACAAGTTTCTGTAGCTACTTAATAAAAAGCTACATCGTTGGAATAAATCCACTCCACATTACAGGCTCTCTTGCACTCTACTAAAAACTGTTGTATAAAAAGCACACTATACAATTAATAATAAAGTAAACATAGACGCGTATAGTCGACAACCCTAGGGACTATGTTTATGTATTCTAGGAGGAATATAAAATGGCAAGAACTAACTTTTCCGGACCGATTAATGTTGGACGGATTCAAAACACAACAGGGACATCTGTAAGTGAGAATGTAAGAAACGTAGCATTCGTAGAATGTCACGCTTCGTTTCCTGTAAATCACAGTAACTTTACTGTAACAACTGATGCTAACAAATTAGCTATCACTGGTGCTAACGGTGCCGGTACAACTAGTGTTACATTAGTAGACGCAACTCAAAACGTACCAGGAATAACTTCTGACGGTGGTTTTGAAGCTGCTTCTGTAATTACTTTAACATCTGGTGGTAATGACTCTGCATTAACTGCAACTATTACTGGAACTGATGTTTTAGGTAATGCACAAACTGAAGCGGTTAACAATGGGTAACGCCGGTCTTGTTTCTTCAACTAAAACTTTTAAAACTGTATCTTCTATCGCTGTAAGTGGCGCTGGAACAGTAGGCACTTTAGAAGTTGGTGTAGTTGAAACTGGATTAATTTCAGTTGTATGTAGATCAACATTTAATGAATATCCATTAGGTCAAACAGCTACAACATCTGGTAAAAACTTAGCAAACAATATCGTAATACCTAAATTTTCTAGAATTAATGATATTAGATTTGTTGTTAACGAAGCTTTTGATACAGCTGGTTTTGACATGCAAATTGGTGCTAACGTTGCACAAGCAGCAGGAGCTACTCTTAACAGTTTAGATATTGACTACTTTGCAGGTGATGCAGATAATGATGTTAGAACTGTTGCTTCTCATCACATTCCAACTGGAATGGACCAAACTGTAGCTCAGATGAAAAATTGTTTAAATGTTTCTGATGATGATGCAGCTGGTTATGAAATGGACAAAGCTGTTGTTATTACTGCTGCAACTGATGATGCTTTAACTGCCGGTGAAGGTGTGTTAAACGTGTATTGGACTCAGCTGATTAACAATACTAACTAATAAATTTAACTAGGGTCCTTCGGGGCCCTAGTATTAAATTAGGAGAAAAAAATTATGTCAAATGTATCAGGAGTAAAAAGTAAAACTGTAGTATTCGGAACTGACACAGATGCAATTTCTGCAGCTGCTACAGCTACTACTTTAGCTCTATTAAATAGTGGACCTTGGGTTAACGCTCAAACAGTTACTTTAACTTCTTCAGCCAACAACTCAGGAAGAACTTTTGTAGTTGTAGGAAAAGATGCTAACGGAGATGCTGCTACAAGTGCAGCAACAACTGGACCAAATTCTAACACAGTTGATGTGGCTGGAACTTGGACAGAAGTCACAAGCATTACTGCAAGTGGAGCTATCACAACAGATATTTCTGCTGGAGTAAAATCAGGAGCTATTACAGGAATTATTTTTGCTGGCAGAACTAGAGTCAGAAGTATGACTGGAGTTGCTGGTGCTGGAGCAGGATTTATTGTTATTAAAAATGGTTCAGCAACATCAGGTCAAAGCAGACTTGTTGTAAATGTAGACAGCGGATCAACAATTGATCCATATATTTCAGATGATGGAATTTTATGTGAAGATGGTGCATATTTTGCATACGGTGGAACTGCAGTAGTAGGATTATCAATACAGTTTGACGGGTAAGGAGCTTAAATGGCCAACACTACTTCAGGCTCTTATTCTTTTGATAAGAACCTAGGCATTGATGAAATTATTGAAGATGCGTACGAACGTATTGGTATGCAAGGTGTTTCTGGCTATCAATTAAAAACTGCTAAAAGATCTTTAAATATTTTATTTTCTGAATGGGGAAATAGAGGTTTACAATTTTGGGAAGTAAAAATCAAAACGTAACTTTAGTAAACGGCCAAGCAGTATATACTTTTTTTAGATCTACGGCTGATGGTGTTTCTGATGGTGTAAGTACTACACTTAGTGCAGGAATAAATGCAGCAGTTACATCAATTCCCTTGACCGCGTTACTGGTTTTCCAACAGCAGGTACTTTAACTATTGGCACAGAAGATATTACTTACACAGGAATTTCTTCTTTAAATTTAACAGGATGTGTTAGAGGAGTTAATGGTACAACAGCCGCTACTCACAATACTGGTGATGCAGTTGCACAGTCTCCAAGAGGTATGACAGATATTCAAGAAGCAAATTACAGAGTAGATACTACAAGTGTTGATACACCTATGACAAGAATTAGTAGATCTCAGTATCAAGGATTTTCTAATAAAACAGATTTAGGTTTACCAACTCAATATTGGGTTCAAAGATTTATAGATAAAGTTACAATGACTTTATATTTAACACCAGGTAGCTCACAAGCAGGAGACTTTATAAATTTTTATTACACAAAAAGAATTGATGATGTAGGAGCATACACAAATGCAACTGATGTACCATATAGATTTGTACCTTGTATGATAATGGGTTTAGCTTATTACTTAGCTATAAAATATGCACCACAAAGAGTTCAAGAATTAAAATTATTATATGAAGATGAATTAAAAAGAGCAGAGTCTGAAGACGGTTCTTCTAATTCTACTTACATATCACCTAAAATATATTACCCAGGTATTGGTTAATGACTACTTTTGCATCAGGTAAATTTGCTTTAGCTATCTCTGATAGATCAGGTATGGCTTTTCCATATAATGAAATGGTTAGAGAATGGAATGGTGCGTTGGTCCATGTTTCAGAGTACGAGCCTAAACAACCACAGTTAGATCCTAAACCAACAAGTGCAGATCCACAAGCTTTACAAAGAGCAAGAACTGCTAGAACAGAATTTCCAACAGAAGATTTTTTACCTAACAATCCTTTTGAACTTAGTTCTACTTATCTCGTTCCTACACAAACAGCACTTAGTGTTAATGCAGCTAATAGTGGTTTAGTAAATGGAGATCATGTTAGATTTAGAAATGTTAAAACTCCTTTACTTACTGATGACGGAACTGTTTATTATAAAGCAATAGAATTAGAACTAGCCACAACTTTAACTAATGCAATAAATGCAACTGATACAACAATTACTTTAGATGATATGCCGAATGTTGTTACATTAGGTAGTACATGGCCTTCTTCAGGTTTTATGATGATTGAAAAAGTTAATAGTGTAACAGGTATGTTTGAAAACGAAGTAATTGAATATACTGGAGGAAACAGAAGTGATAATATTTTTAATGTGGTTGCAAGAGGTACTTCAGCTCCTTATAGAGGAGTTAGTCCTGAAAAAAACAACAGCAAGTTCTCATCCAATAGGAGCTAAAGTATATGGTTCTAGACCTGTTACAATGGTACAAACCACTTTTGTTAATGACGCTAATACAACTGTTACAGAAGAAAATAGTTATTTAGTTCCAGCTCTTGCCGTAGGTATGTTTTTTGTATCTGACACATATTTAGCAGGTGGTGGTTTGCAGTGTACATACGGCCCAATAAATGATAGAGGTTAATTATGTCAGGAGTTAAAAAATACGATTACAGCACATTAACTGCAGCAATAAGAAGTTATACTGAAGTAGATGACAGTGTTTTTACACAAGCAATCATTGATGAATTTATAATGGGAGCTGAATTTAGAATCTATCAAGAACTTCCTATGGACTCTGCTAGATTTGTTCAAGAAGGTACATTAGCTGCTGATGACAATACAATTAATTCACCGGCTGGAGCTTTATTTATAAGAGGTGTTGAAGTATTTAATTCTACTTCAGCTACTACAGGTAACGGAAGTTGGTTAGAGAAAAAAAAAGATCAAACATATTTATCAGAATATACAGATAGATTAACAGGACCAGAAGGTGATTTAACAGCACAAGATGTTACAGGATTTCCTAAATATTATGCAATGTTTGGTGGTGCTACAACTATAACAGACACTACATCTGGAGGAATGTATATAGCACCTACACCAGATGCAGCTTACAAATTTAGAATTTATTATAACAAAATGCCTACAGGACTTGGTTCAGGTACTGATGGTAATTCTAATACTTATTTAAGTAACTACTTTCCACAAGGTCTATTATATGCATGTCTTGTAGAAGCTTTTGGATATTTAAAAGGTCCAATGGATATGTTGACATTTATGAAAATAGATATAAAAATGCAATACAACAGTTTGCAGGTATGCAACTTGGAAGACGAAGACGAGACGATTACACTGACGGAACAGTTAGAATACCAGTCAAGTCACCGTCTCCGTAAATTGAGGAGAAATTATGACAATAACATCAGCAATATGTAATTCTTTTAAAGTAGAAATTTTACAAGGTGGTCACAACTTTAATGATAGTAGTGGAGCACCAACAGGTAACGCATTTAAGTTAGCTTTATTTTCAAGTGACTCAGCTTCATTAAGTAAAACAACAACTGTTTACACAGCACCTTCATCTGCTAACGCAGTTCCAACTAACACACTTGAAGTTAGTCAAAGTCAAACTGATGGCGGCGCTTCAAACACTGGTTACACTGCAGGTGGAACAGCATTAACACCATCAGCTGATCCAGTTTTATCTAGTGATACAGCGTGTGTAAAATTTAATGATGTTAGTTTTAGTTCAGCTACATTTACAGCAAGAGGTTGTTTAATTTATAATTCAACAGCAGTTACAGGATTCACAACAAACAGATCAGTCTGTGTTGTTAATTTTGGTGCAGATAAAACTGTAACAAGTGGAACATTCACAGTTCAATTTCCAGCACAAACAGCAGGAAACGCAATCGTTCAAATAGCATAGGAGTAAAAAATGGCTGACGTTACATTAACAGTAACGGGTCTTTCTTCTACTTCATCTTTAGGAGACCTGTCGTACACAGGTGCTACTTCAGGATATGGTCGTTATAGTTGGGGACAAGCTGGCTGGAATGATTCTACTTTAATTGAACAAGGTTGGGGTAGAGAAAGTTGGGGTTATCAATCTTGGGGCGACACACCAATTGTTACACTTTCGGGTTTATCAGCATCAACAACTTTAGGAGCATTAACTGCAGAAATAAAACCTGGTTGGGGTACACTTGACTGGGGTGAAAATGGTTGGGGTACTGTTGAGTCTGCGGTATTTAATTTAACTGGGTTGTCTGCAACTGCTAGTGTTGGAGTTCTTACAGCAGAAGATGTTGTAGGTCTACCTGCATTATCAGCTACAAGTGCCATAGGTAGTTTAACTGCATTTTCTGATCACACACTTGTATTACCTGCATTAAGTTTAACATCAAGTCCAGGATTATTATCTGTAGATGATCATTCAGTAGGTCTATCTGGTCAATCTGCTACAAGTGCAGTAGGAAGTATATCACCTGCAGATGTAATGGGTATAACTGGCCATCTGCTGCTCAAACAGAAGTTGGTGCTATTACAATTTCTTCTAACCCTGTCATTGATATAACAGGTCAATCAGCTTCAACATCTTTAGGTTCTTTAACAATAGATAATATAACTCCTGCATTGTTGGCAGGTCAATCAGCTTCACATCTTTAGGAACTTTAACAACAACTCAATTATCTATAGCTAGTTTAGTCGGTCTAGGACAAGTGGCTACTTCAGCAGTTGGAGAGGTTATTGTACTAGGATATCAAGATATTGATATTATTGGAAATACAAGTTATAGTGCAGTTAATAAAACAAATAGCGCAAGTTATTCTGATGTTGACGTAGTAGGAAATACATCGTATACAGACGTAACTCGCGTAGTTTAGGAGAAAAAAATTATGGCTTCAACATATACTGATCTTGGTCTTGAATTAATGGCAACTGGTGAAAACGCCGGTACCTGGGGAACAAAAACAAATGCTAATTTAAGTCTTATTGAACAATTAACTGGTGGATATAATTCTCAAGCCGTAACTGATTCAGGAACACCAACAGCTTTGACAATAGCAGATGGTGCTTTAACAGGTACTGCTCAACAAAGAGTTATAGAATTAACAGGATCAATATCTGGAAGCAGAGTTGTAACTTTTCCACTACTTACAGAAAATTTTTATTTTATTAAAAATAGTACATCGGGTGCACAAACAGTTCAATTAAAAGCAGCATCTGGTTCAGGTGCCACGGTAACTTTTGCAACAGGTAACAAAGGTTGGAAAGTTATTTATTTAGATGGTGTTGCAACTAACACAGGTGTTTATGAAGTTGAAATAGATACTGTAGCAACTCCAGCAGGATCAGATACACAAGTTCAATTTAATAATTCAGGAGCTTTTGGTGCTTCAGCTAATTTAGTTTTTGATGGAAATCACTTAACTATTGCAGCAGAAGGTGATTTAAGATTGGGAGATAATACAGGTGGAGAATATGTGGGAATTGACGCTCCTGCAACAGTTGGAGCATCTTATACTGTAACATTACCAGCAGCTGTAGGATCGGCTTCTCAAGCCTTAGTAACTTCAGACGGCTCTGGAAATACACAGTGGACATCAACATCAACTTTTGGTATATCAACAGGGAAAGCTATTGCAATGGCGATCGTTTTCGGATAAAAGGAGATAATTATGGCACAACCAAATATAGTAAATGTAACATCAATTACAGGTGAAGTAGATCAATTTGCATTGACTACAACTTTATCAACTGCATTAGTAACAGCGGCTTCAGATAAAGTTTATAAAATTAATTCTATTAATGTAGCAAATATTGATGGAATAAATGATGCAGCAGTAACTATGGGAATTATTAAATCAGGTGGATCACAAGTAAATTTTGCTAGTACAATTACCGTGCCATCAGATGCAACACTTGTTCTTGTTGATAAAAACAATGGTTTTTATTTAGAAGAAGGTGATGTTATTGCGGTGGAGCTTCTGCTACTGGAGATCTAACAGCTACTATTTCATACGAAATCATAGACGACGCATAGGAGGTAGTATGCCTACTCCTGGTGGACTTACTCTGGAATCTGGAAAATAAAAGATTTATCAAAATACATTCAAGATAATGCTTGGCCTGTTCCTATTTCCGATAGAGCATTATTTAAATCAGGCCCTGCATCAGCTCCAAGTTATACATATGATAATGTAATTGAATATATTAATTTAAGTACTACAGGTAATGCAGCAGATTTTGGTGACACTACTGAAAATGGCGCTACTAACAATATGGGAATAGTTTCTAGTAGCACTAGAGGTCTTTTTGGATTTACAGATGGTCCTTTTTACAAATGCTACAAATACTATCAACGCAATAACAATGGCAAGCCTTGGTAATGCAACTGATTTTGAGATGTAACTACAAAAGACTTGGTATGGGAGGTGCTTCTAACTCAACACGTGGTGTGTGTGCTGGAGGTTTTCCTTCTCCTGGAGGTTTTCCCACAGTAAATACAATAGAGTACGTTGAGATTGCTACAACAGGAAACACTTCAGACTTTGGTGATTTAACTCTTAATAGAAATAGTTTGGCTAGTTTTGCTAGTCCTACAAGAGGATGTTTTGCAGGAGGAAATAATTCTCCAACAGCTCCAGCAAATACAACTAATGTGATAGATTACATAACCATAGGATCAACTGGTAATGCAATAGATTTTGGAGATTTAACTATTAATATGAGACAAAATACTGGTTTAAGTTCAAGTACAAGAGGACTTTCAGCTGGTTCAAATGTTCCAGTATCAAACGTTATAGACTTTATCACAATTGCATCAACAGGTAATGCTACTGATTTTGGAGATTTATTATCTTCTGTAAACTATACTTTACCTGGATCTAATTCTATAACAGGTATATTTGCTGGAGGATCTGTTACCCCAAGTGAAGCAGCTACAGATGTAATTAATGCAGTAACTATTGCATCAACTGGTAATGCAACAGATTTTGGAGATTTATCACGAGCAGGTAGAGGTGGGGAGGTTGCTCTGTTTCTCACGGTGGCTTAACTTAAACTTGATTTAATTAATAAATTTGTTATAAGTTCCTTGTGAACAAGAAAGTCATACATTATCTTTGTGGTTACCAAGATCAGGTAATACTATTTTATCTACCATCTTAAATCAAAATCCTGAAATAGCAGCAACACCTAATTCAATAATTACAGAAATATTTAAAGACCTACATAATTTAAAACATTCAGACGTATTTCAAAATTATCCTGATCATAAGTCTTATGATAATGTCATTAAAGCCGTGATTCCTGAATATTATAAAGATTGGAAAGAATCTATTATCATTGATCGAGGACCTTGGGTGCTCCCAATAATTTAAAATTTTAAAACATTATATAAATCCTAAACCTAAAATTGTAGTGTTAGTTAGAGATGTGTTAGAAGTCTTAGCTTCATTTATAGAATGGGCCGATAAAAACTATAATGCTTTTCCTAATAGAGCTGGAACTATGGATACAGAAAAAGATGTGAATTATTAATGAATCATGATGGATTGATTGTTAAAGAATTAATAGCTAAACATTTAATCGATCATCATCCTGGTACCTATAAATTAGTAGATTATAATGACTTAGTTAAAACCCTGAAAAATTATAAAAGAAATATATGAATTTTATGAAATTAAATCTTTCAAACATAACTTTAAAACTTTAAACAGTTTAGGTCAATGGTATGAGTTATAATGATAAAGCTGTTGGAGCTAATTTACATACTATTAAAACAAAAGGAATTAGTAAAACTAAAAGAAATATTAATAAAATATTACCAAAATCTATTATTGAAAAATATGGTAATCTAAATGTATGGCTACCTTCAAAGAATCTTAGTATTTGGTTTACCTGGTGCAGGCAAATCTACTTTCAGTAAAAACTATTAACAGCTAACATGGATTATTATAATGCAGATGAAATTCGTAAAAATTTAATGATTGATTTTTCAGAAGAAGGAAGAAAAAGACAAGCAGTTAAAATGTTATCTATGACAATGGATTCTAAAATAAATAATCGTCATAGTATTGCAGATTTTGTTGCTCCTTTGATAAAATAGACAATCTTATGATATTAAAATATGGATGAACACTATTAATAAAAGTAAATATAAAGATACTAATGAAATTTTGAAAACCAAAAACTTGTAATTTTGAAATAAAAGATTATAACTACGATAATATTATAAAGGATATTCATAATGAAATTAAAAATAAAAAGAAAATAAAGATTTAACTCTGGCTGGTATATCAAAACTACCTGCTTTAAGTAAACAATATCAAGGTATGTTAAAACATATCAATTCATCATTACTGCGGTTAAAAACTTCAGCTAACTTTTATAAATCACACTCACAGTTTATGGGTGTTATGTTAGATGTAACTGCGATCACACCTGTTAGATCTTTAAAACATACTTTGGCTGAAATAGATCGTACAAGATTAGCTCTAGAAGAAGCTCATTTAAAAATGAATGAGAATGATATAATGATTAGAAAAAGAGAAAAACAATTAGAAACCCTGATCTTGATCCAATAGAGAGAGAAATATTGAACACAAGCTTTTAAAACTAAGAGTGAGTGGTGCAAACATAATGAATAGTGTTCAAGGAGCTGTTCGTAAAATGTCTTTCTTTACTACACAGTATCAATCTATTTTAAAAAAATTAGGTAAAGAAGACATTACTGAAGAAGAATATGAAAAAGAAGAAGTTAAATACCATATTATGACTTGTATGAAACAAGCACTTAATGCTGCAAGAGCAAGAGGAGGACAGATAGATGAAGGTAATTTAATTTATTTATTTGATATGGGGATTAACTCTGCTGTTGCTCAAAAAGAAATATATGGCTATCTTAAAAGAGAGAATGATATGATGGCTAATGGAGAAAATCCTAGCCACGAAATGACAGTACGATGGCTAGAACATTGTGCAGAAATATTTAAAAATGACTCACAAAAATTTGCAGATAGGAGAGGTTTCCAATTAATGGACCAAAAATCATTATCTACAGTCAACGAAGACAAGAAAAAACAAGACTAGCAATCTTTAAATAATCATGGTATTTACAGGTATATATTATAATATAAGTATAAACTCTAAGGAGATTAATCTATGGCATACAAAGCAGTAAAATATAAGCTAAATAGTGATGGTACTATCCCTTCATTTTTATATGGAGGAAATGATGGTTCTAATGGTAATTGGCCTAATCAAATTGCGGGTGTTCCTGGTCCACAAGATATGTGGCTAGTAGGTATAGCGGATAATGGTGCAACAATTACAGCAGGTCAAGCTGAAGAAATTGCATCACAAGCAGATTTAGTAACTTACCTAAACACTTACACAACTGATTGGAAACAACCTGATCCAGCTAATCCTGGTATAGAAAACGAAATTCCATTTGATCAAAGTGCACACGCTACAGCTTTTTGGACAAAGTTAGACGCATTAAACGCATAAGGATTTTAGATGGCTCAGTTCCCACGGCTAGATAACGCAGCAGGCGTTTGGAAGATTAACGAAGTATACGACCAAACCTATAATGGGACTTGGCCGAACAATGGTGCTGTGGGTATTTTTGGAGGCGGGATTATTTTTCCTGGAACCAATACATCAGTTGCAGAATCTTTTAATCTTTCTTCAGGGGGAGAAGTTTCTGTATTTGGAAATTTAAGTTCAGATCGAAGAGATTTAGGTTCTACTAGTTCTTTATCAAGAGGATTGTTTGCAGGAGGATATACACCAACTTCTTCTAATATAATTGATTATGTAACATTTAGCTCACTAGGTAGTGCTGCAGATTTTGGAAATTTAACAGAAGCTAGATATGGTATTGGATCAGTCAATAGTTCTACAAGAAGTGTTTACGCTGGTAACGGACCTTCAAAAAATACAATAGATTATGTAACAACAGCTTCACTTGGTGATGCTTTAGACTTTGGAGACTTAACTGCGCAAACAGGACAAGCTATGACAGGGATATCTAGTTCAACAAGAGGTGTTTTTGGAGGATCGATTACATTTGGTCCAACAACAACTCACAACACAATTCAATTTATAACAACAGCCACTACTGGAAACACAGCAGACTTTGGTGATCTTACTGTTGCTAGAAGATCAATGCAAGGAACCTCTTCTTCTACAAGAGGATTATTTATGGGAGGCACTCCAGCAAGTAATGTAATAGACTTTATTACAATCGCATCTACTGGAAACGCAACAGATTTTGGAGATTTAACTGCATCAATATTTGCAGGAGGTGGAGCAAGTAATTCAGTAAAAGCATATTCATTAGGTGGCGTAACTGGTAGTACACCACTTACTAACAAACAATTTGTAACTATTTCAACTACAGGTAATGCAACTGATTTTGGAGACCTAGGTGGTCCAGGAGGTCAAGGAGCAGCAACTAGTAACGCCCACGGCGGTCTAACAGACGGGTATCAAGGAACAAGGCCTGCTACTTTTTTAAATTCAGGAGATCAAGGTATAGCAATGGGGGGAAGTGGCTCTACTGCTATTGATAAATTTAAAATTTCACAAACTGGAAATACTACTAATTTTGGAACATTAGGAACAGCTAATCTTTATTATGCAACAGGAGCAGGTAATGAAACAAGAGGAATTTCAGCAGGAGGAGAAAGTTCAGTTACAGCAGCTAAAACAAATGTGATTCAATACATCACATTTTCTTCTGATGGAAATACTTCAGACTTTGGAGATTTAACTCTAGCAAGATCAAATACTGGGGCATTATCAAATTCTACAAGAGCTATTTGGAGTGGAGAAGGAAATCCAAGTTCTCCAACTGCTGCCCAGCAAACAATGGATTATATAGAAATGTCTAGTTTAGGAAATGCAGCAGATTTTGGAGATATG
>UEXL01000325.1_pt1 | contig 25188 bp, 30 predicted proteins | sample 1796671 | NCBI WGS metagenome assembly UEXL01 (sample SAMEA4772471, study PRJEB27181) | metagenome | reverse complement strand
TTTTTCACATTGATATGAAAAGAATATCGGCCTGTTGATAAGCGACAAGACTTGTTCACGACGCTCTAAAGAATGCTTGTCAAGACTAAAATGTAAGTGGAGAGAACCATAATCCATAACCTTTGAGGCCAATTCGGGAATCCTCGTTACAATCCATATAATGACATCGGGGTGGTTCTCACCTATATGATTCAACGCATCAACAGAAGCAGGGAACAAATCACCGCCACCGTTCCAACGAAGGTATGTCAATTTTTTCTTATGGTATTCTTGAACAATCTGTTCAGCAAATGCCACAGGATTCTCTTGACAATAATTCATCAACCATAGTTGTTTTCGGAGGCTCGCATTCCATGATGTTCCACCCACCGCATAATAGCAAGTGTCTATGCAAACCTTTGAAGGGCGACAAGTGTTGGCGATAGGAAAATTAACAGAATAACCTGTTACCTTATTTCCCGACAACAATGATGCAGGTGGTTTGTCCGAAGGTTCTAATGATTGAGCCTTCTTGATAACCTTTGATACCCGTTTCATATGTTCACCTTCAATGATGGCTTACGCTCAACACATTAAGCAAAACACTTCAAACCGTTGATTCGCTTTAAGCGACAACTGCCGACTGTTGCTGAATCAAGGAACGCTTGTACCAATCAACATTCGCAGGGGAAACGGAAATACCGAGTTCCAAGAGTTTGTTTGCGATAAGAGCATCGGGGCCGTCATATAGAGTGTATTTGACGAAACATTGTTGAGTCGCTTGAGCGTTGTTTGCCGCACCTCTTTGAACAACAAGAACATCCCACACTTGACCCGGCAACACATAAATGTCGGGGTAAAGAGAGAACGAAGGTTGTAGCGTCAAAGTACGAGGGTAAGGGGATGCAGTTCCCGGAATACCGTCGTTTGGCTTGTTATCGGGGTCAAGGAAATAATCGGTTGTATTGATACGAACCTGTGCGAACATATGTAGTCCACCGTTTCCTGCGGTTGAGGTGTAAGTACTCGTTGCCGAGCCACCCGGATTTGAACCCGAAGAAGCGACCTGCTCAATCACGACGAATTGAGTTGCGGTTGTTTCCGCAGGTTTTGTGATATTGTTTCCTGTTCCACCGATAAAAATTGAGGATTGAATATCCACGATTGATGCGGTTGCTGTCCATTCATATAATTGACTTCTCATTGCCATACTTAATCATCTCCATATTTGTTTTTTTCTCCAAGACTCCGAAGAATCAAGCCATTCCTCCCATGGAGGCCGATTGTTGTTCAATCAATGTTCTCTTATACCAATCAACATTGTTTGGGTTGACTGTTATCCCGAGTTCAAGGAGTTTGTTTGCGATAAGTGCATCGGGGCCGTCATATAGCGTATATTTGACGAACACCGCAACAACATCAGCAGGGGTGGCGGTGACAAGGGTTCTATCACCTTGAGTGTAAAGAACATCCCACACTTGACCCGGCAACACATAAATGTCGGGGTAAAGGTCAAAGGTCTTTAGAATGTTTTGATAACCGCGAGGGTAAGGGGATGCAGTTCCCGGAATACCTGTCTGTTGAGTAACATCGGGATTTTGGAAATAGTTTGTAGTGTTGATGCGGATTTGCGTGTTTCCACCGTTTAGCAATTGAGTATCAGCATTAGGGGTGCATGAAACATCTTCAATTACGACGAATTGAGTAGCGGTTGTTTCCGCAGGTTTGGTGATGTTGTAGCCGACTCCACCAATAAAAATTGAGGTTTCTGTTCCATTAGCAAGAGCCACAGAAGAATCTGTGCTTCGTCTAAAGAGGGTAAATCCTGTTCCGCCGGGTGCGGTGTTTGTCCATTCGTATATTTGACTTCTCATTGCCATATTAAATCATCTCATGCGTTTAAGCAATTGTTCATAACTTTTCTTACTATATGAAGAGATAGGTTTTACAAAGACTTAGAACGAAAAAAATCTCTCGCACGAATTACTTCTTGCACCCACTCTCCATCCCCATATCTGTGCGTATGGACACCATTTTCGTCGCTTTTGACACTCCATGGGGCTAAATCCAATCTATATCCGAGTCCATTATTACGCAAACTGCTTTTTACAGGGAATCCCTGTAATCCGATATTGATTACTCCACTTAGGGGGAACGATTTATCGGAAATCCAGTTAAGCAATTGGAAAAACCCTTCTTTGGTGTCTTCACCTGCCTCATATACAGGTATTTTCAAGGCATCTCGGAAATCTATATCATCAAGTTTAGAATTACCATCCAATTCTTGATTCCATAAGAACTCCACTTCTGTTACTACATCATCCGTTTTATCCCAATAAATCATAAAATAGAGTGTATTATCCTCATTGTAATTGAATGTATTATAGTAAATTAAAGCCATACCTGTCGCTTTTCCTCCACTATAATAATCGGAATGAGTTTTATATGATGCTACATCAGCACCAACCATTTCGCAAAAAGCACGACTTCTTTTGAAATCGCTAAATGTAAGCAATTGAGATACATTCACCAAGCCAAGTCCTCCCTATGCGGGAGAATTATTGGCCCATGATGCGGCCTTGACCTTCTGCACCCTTCACCATATTGCCGACTTCGCCCGAATCAGCGTAAAAGGCAACAGGCACACCGTTTCCTGTGAATCCTGCGGAGTTCATAGTGTTGCTTGGGGCGAGATAAGACTTGATAACATCCATTGAACCACCAATGACTGTTCCGCCAACATCAACATTTCCTGCGTGTGCGGTCTTAGCCTCTTCTTGGACTTCGGGAACTGCATCTCCCATCCATATAGGGGGGGCATATCCCATGTCTTGATGTTGTCCATCAAGAGGATTGTATTGTCCCATATCAATTGGATTCCATGATGGACTCTCTTCAACAGGGGCTTCTTCTGCGGCAAATGTTTCAGCGTTGTTGCTCACAGTACCGATAGGGGAAAATGTGTCTTGAGTTGTCATTGAGCCAATGACTCGGCCATCTCCCACAGGATAAACTTGGCTCTCCATTGAGGTTCGGCCACCAAGCACTTCTTGAACAAGAGCAACAAGGCTCATAAGTCCGAGAGTACCGCTAAATGCTTTTGCACCTGTTTTCATACGACCACTTAGGCTTGAACCTCCGATGGCCGCATATCCGAATAGACTTGCAGACAAAGCACCGAGAGCAAGACTTCGCACCGCACGACTTCTGCCAAACAGACCCATATAGGATGAGATGATTGTTCCACTCGCAAGAACCGCTACTACGCCTAATGCGGCATCTGTGGTGGTCGCTTCTTTTGCACCTGTTTCTAATACTGTCTTGACATTAGCCATGATAACCAATAGGGATTTCGGGGTTCAACTATTTGAATGCTTACAATTATGGAGGGGTTGAAAGCAACCCCGAAGAAAGTAAAATATCGTGTGCGGTCATGCGTAGTGCGGCAGGGAGGCAATTATTTTCATATGCCCAAAGAAGGTCTGTGTTGGCAGTTATTTCTGTGGGGCATTTCCCCTTATTTCCAATAACAGTATCGCAAACCATTTCAGCAAAATAGCCTTCACGACTAATAGTTTCCAATTTAATTTTCATACTCCAACCGCAATGAGGGCAATTCATAGGCGCACCTCCATACCACAGACAAAGCATAGATACCCTTCAAGAGTATCACCATCATCCAATGTTATTGGCAACATTTCCGAAGCACATCGCGAGCAAGACTTAACCTCCACCATATGACTCAATCCTGTTGTTCCCATTTTTTCCATGCAGGAGTTTCCTCTTCAAGCATTGAAGCCATGGTTTTCTTAAACGCATCAAACTCACGAATCTCTTTACCTTGAGGCGCACGACCATGCTTTTCCCAAAATGCTTCAGTTTCATTGTAAAATCCCTCAAAGTTCTTTATCATGTGGGGTGAGATAACAACTGCATTAGGGAACGAGAGTTCATCATCTCCTTCACAGTCCTCATTATGTTCCGTAAAAATACTCTCAATGAAGTGAATGGAGTCGTGCATACAATCAAGCCCTTCATCCACTCTTCGTAACAGTCGGGTACAATACAACGCCAAAACAAAAACAAGTAACAATAGGACTGTTTGACTCCAACCAAGCATAGATTCCATATTATACACTACACGACACACTCTATATGAACGCATTCCTTTTAGAATGCTTTTTGGCAAAATACCTCATGCCCTTGTTCGGGGGCGATTCAAAGGTTCATATCACATATCGGGGAGTTCACTTATCGTGTTGCCCCATTGATAGCCTGTTCCGAAGAATCCTTCGCTTACCATTCCTGTCGGAGATACTTGAGCAACATAATCGTTGGAGTTGTACATAGCCGATGTGAATGTCCCTGTGTTTCTCACTTCTTCAAGGACTTCTCCAAGACGAATACCTGCTGATGCGGCCAATTTGTTTGTCAAATCTGTTTTCACATCACTTGGCATAGAAGAATTGTCAATGTATGAAATCATTCGTTCAACACCATTTCCGCCTGTGGTCATATGAACCATATCCTCTTTGTCTTTCAATTGGAATCCCAAAAAAGTACGAGGCGAAACAGAATTAAGAACAAACTTACCGTTTTCATTAGAAACAACATATGAACCGCTTCTCCAAGAACGATTCGGAATAACCTGCCTTCGGGTCAAAGGTTCAACCTTTGCATTGAAATTACGGCTTGGTCGGACTTGTTGCATAGCCACCTGTTCATCGGGGCTTGGATTAAGAATGGGTGAAGAAACAAACTGATAATGGTCGCCCATAACATTGCTAATCATGCGGTCTGCACTTTCAGCAGGAGTCTTACTCATACTCTTGACGATTTCAGCGTTTAAGTCCATAGAGGCTATTTCGTGCATAATACCATCCCTTATGTGTTGGCTTTACTATATCAATCCATAGATTTATTTTTGTACCGAATGTTGCGAATGCTTAAATACAGAAGAGGGAAAACATAATATGGGTGAAACTATGGAAAAAGACGATAATCCCTATGATAACTTATGGTCGCAAATAGATGGAGAAGAAAATGACTCACCTTCATTTGTTGATGCAGATTATCAAGGGTGTCCCAATTGCGGGGCTTCGCCCGACGACATAAAGGTGAATGAAGTTCGGGGGGAACGATACTGTGATAAGTGTGGGGCAGTTCTTGAAGAAAACATGATAGACCATAGAGAGCCGACCCGACGATTCAGTAAAGACGACCCAAGCGTTGATAATTCGCATCATGGCGCACCAACATCCATTCTTTTCCCCGATAAGGGATTAACGACAACATTCAATGCGTGGGAGGGTAAAACCGAAAACAGGCTTCAAAATTATATTCTCAAAAGAACCAACAAACAAACTGTAACCAACAAAGAACGCAACCTTGCGGTTGCTCTTAGCGATTTAGCAAGAATCATATCTCGCATGGGCTTGCCCAAGACGGTTCATTTTGAGGCCGCAAACATATACCGTAAAGCAGTTGACGAACAATTGATTAGAGGGCGTTCAATTGAAGGTGTTGTAGCCGCATCCCTATATGCTTCTTGCAGATTATGTGGTGTGCCAAGAACGCTTGATGAAATTGCCGAAGGGACACGAACAGGGCGAAAAGAAATTGCTCGGAATTGGACAACACTTAGAAAAAGACTCCCTCAATTGAAAAGAATCCGCAATCCCTCTCCCGAATTGTTCTTAGAACGATTTGGAAATCAACTCGGATTGACAATTCAAACTACTCAACGGGCAAAGAACCTGCTCAAAGTATGTTTTGAGGGTGGCATAGACCAAGGGAAAAATCCTGTGGGCATCGTGGCCGCTTGCATCTATATTGCTTGTAATGAAAAAGAAGAACGAAGAACGCAACGGCAAATCGCCAAAGCACTCAATATCACCGAAGTAACAATTAGAAATCGCTACAAAGAAGCCTTAGAAGTCATGCAAAGAAACAACCTTAACGAATGATTGTTCCCAAAAGAACAACACCTGCAAGAGCGATTCCACCGAGAACCATATAGCCTCCGTAATTCAATTTGAATCCTTGTTGTTCAATGACTCCTTCACCATCACCATTGCTATCGTTGCATATACAACCCGCACTCAATGTGGTTGAATCATCACACGCTTCACCAACATTAGGGCATTCGGGAACAGATAATCCGCTATCTCCCGAATCATCATCAGCACCGATAGCAGTTGAAAGAGTTTCACCAAAATTGGTGAACATGAAGCCGAGCAGTTTTCCCGATGCAACAGGGGCCACTTGGCTCAATATGAGCAAACCTCCGATAGCAGTTTTACCACCTATGCCTTTTGTAGCACCCTTCATTCCATTAAGAAGGCCACCAGTACCATCTGCACCACGCAGGGTTACTTTGATTTCTTGGGATGTGGAGGTTTCTATAACATCATCCAACACTTTACCCGTTCCTGCAACGGGTGTTTCACTTAGAGGTCTGCCAAAGAAAGCCGCATCGTCTATGACTTTTCCAAGAATACCTTCACCGCCAAGAACATTTTTATTGATTCCTGCATTTTTTAGGTTGGTGAAGATTTGGTCGGCTACTTTTGTTCCTGCTTCACCACTTTCTCTCAAAGCGGTCATTGCACCCTGCAAACCATTACGGCCTTGCTTTTTCAAAGCCCCTGTTATAGCCGCACTAAGAGCCTCGTCGCCTAAATCATCCAAAGGGATATTACCCGCACCTACATTGGTAAGACCTTTGTTTCCAAAGACTCTCAAATCAGCAGGAGATAACCCCCGAAGAATAAGACCCACACCATCATCGGTGAACTTTCCACCCTTTCCAATAAGTGTTAAGCCACCACTTGTTAATTCGCCTTTTGCTGAATTGAAAACTTTCGTGGGGGCATGGAATGTTGAATATGACTCACTCGCATAAACTCCACCATATGATGCCATAGATGGGGGTGGGTTATATGATTGATTACCAAAAACTCCAATCATCGTTTCACCTAATCTCAATTAAGCGAGCGACTATTTGAATACTCGCTTCACAGGCAACAAGCACCAAGACCGCAAAGACCGCAAACCGTCAAAAGACCGCCAACAATCTGTTGTGCGCCCATTTCTCGGCCACCCAATTCAAAATTGAATGCGGGCAAAAAGCCCAACACTTTTTGCGGAGGTGTAGCAAGAAGGTGCAATCCACCCACAGTCGCCACCGTAGCGCAAATAATTTTACCGTTCTTGTTGTCTGTCCATGTGCATAAACTCTTTAGCATTCATTTCACTCTCCATTTTCGTTATCCGTTTCGGGAACATCAGTCTTATCCTTCTTTGCCATAGCCATATTTGCGACTAAACCAACGAGGAACGCACCTGCTACACCTTTGAAGAATCCACTCTTCATAGTGTCGGCTCTTGAGCCAAGAGGTGTAAAGTCTGTGTTTGCGATTGATTGACCCATGAATTCGGCCATCTCCTTCGGGATATACGGTGTCCATGCTTGACTCATCAATCATAACATCATCAGCCATTGGGCTTTCGGCTCTCCATGTTCCGCTTTCACGACCTTGAAGTTCCTTAATGTAATCCGAAGCCTTAGAACGGTTCATTCCACGCTTCATGCGCCCACCAAGTTTGCCGATTTTGTATTTTTGTCGGTCTGTGATTGGGTCGTCATAAGCATTGAACTCTTCGGCATTATATCCAAATGGCTCATATTGGTCTTCGGAGGTAATACTGCCGATGATTCGGCCATCACCATTAGGGTAAAAGCCATCATTATCAGTAATTCCTTCGCTCGCACGAGTAAATGGAGATTGACCCCTTAAAGCAGAACCCCCCATACCGAATCGGCTACTGCCACGATTCATGCGGCGGCGTTTTTCGCTCATATTTGTCAAGCGAGTTTCTCTCGGCTTGTCTTCGGCTCTTGAAATCGGAGTGAAATTGGCCTTAGCCGTAATATCTCCGAATGCTCGGCCATCTCCATCGGGGAAAAAGCCCTCCATAGCAAATCCTTCATTGGTGAATCCTTCTTCTGCTCTTGCACCAAACGGTGTAAAGTCTGTGGTTGGAGTGGATTGTCCGATAACATTTCCTTCACCTTCGGGCATAACCAAATCCATTGGCGATTCTTCAAATGCGACCATTTCCGTTTCTCCGTTTTCTGCTCTTGAACCAAGAGGTGTCAAATCGGATGAAGCGATTGATTGACCCATAATTCGGCCATCTCCTTCGGGATATACGGTGTCCATGCTTGACTCATCAATCATAACATCATCCATCATAGAACTGTCTGCGCTGAAAGTTTCAGCACCATATACATCTGCCTTACCTTCAACAACGGTTGGGTTGACTCTTTCAACACTATATTCGCTTTCAAAAGTTTCAGCACCCATAGATTCAGCATTCATAGCACCCGATATTTTGGCATCTATTTGCTTGGCAAGGAACTCCTTGACTTTTTCTCGGTTCTTATCTGCCGAAGCATCCATAGACATAATTTCATCAACATGGAACGATACTCCACCTTGACGAACTCCATCCTTCATACCCAAAGGAGTATAATTGACTTGACCGTTTTGACCTGCTTGGCGCAAATCGTAGTCTTGGCTTACAGATTTTGGGTCGGGGAAAGTGAAATCCTTTGTTGAGCCATTAGGGTAAGAGCAACGAACAGTTCTCAATTTGAGTGTTCCACCCTGCCAAGGCATTGACTTTTCAGCGAAAGCAACAGGAGTACCACCATTATCATCAGCAGTACCTTCTTCATAATAGAGGGAACAGAACGGCCATTCCTTCTTTTGTTTTTCATCGGCCTTGTCTGCAAATACATAATGTGCAGTTGACAAATCGCCATTTTGACCTCGTTCCCCATTCCAAAGGTCTTTGCTCCATACAAAAAGACTACGAACCATGTTAATCATTCCTAATTTCTATCTCTCGCTCTTACTATATGAATCCATTTCATATTCTTCTCAATTGAGTTGTCCTTGAACCATCTCTCGCAACTGCCATAGCACCGTAATCGCTCATCACATTCATGTTGTAATTCTTAGACCACTCACCAACAGTCATTCGTTGTCCCATATCATCTGTGTATGTTGCATTTTGTTGAGGTGAAGTAGCATTCAAAGTATATGGGTTTGGCAAAAGAGGTCGGTCTTGGAACGGTGAAAGGCGTTGACCCTTTGGCAAAGAGGCCGCAGGACTGTTGATGGCTTGACACCACGCCTCCGCACCTGCGGGGCAAACACGGCAACAAGGGGTGTCCCATTGCTCATATGAATCAATTTCATTCAATTCAACGCCTTCAACTGCACCGCTATTGCCACTATATGTGGTTGAATCGGTGTATGGCGAACCTCCACCAATATCGTTGCTTACAGTTTCAACATCATCACCTTCGGCCTCAAAATTGACAACAGGTGTAGCCCTATCGGGTCTTGAAGAAATTGGCCCGCCACCATATTGAGTGAAGGAGGGTTGGAGATTTACGGGTTGATGTGATACGACCTTATATGGCATATCTGTTACTCTTGAATATCCCGATGCAAAGGCTGAATCAAAATTAACATCCGTCAAAGTCGGGCGAACACCCAATGAACCTCTATCATTGCTCAAGGTATTGCTTGTAGCAGGGAGAGTATCACGGTAAAGTGCGCCTTGATGCCCACTATCTAATCCGACAGGAGAAATTGTTGGCACGATTGCAGGGTTTTCCACTACGGCTCGCTCAATTTCGCTTGGGCTTGCATCAGCACCAAACACTTCACTTGTCATTTTACCTGCACGATAGGCGGCATATCCAAGAACACCTATTGTTGCGATTTGAACAAGCGTCGGGCTACTTGACATAACCCTATTTTGATGAACGACTATATCAACACTTTCATATTTACTCAAGAGTTCATCAAGGATTCAAGTTTGTCTTGTTCTCCTTTGAGATAGGATTCATTTTGTCTAATGTTGTTTGTTGCTCTCTCTATTGCTTGTTGTTTTTCTCGTTCTAAGCCATATTCACCGCTTAGTTGTTGCCTCAAAGCCGCAACGCGAGTGTTGATTTCTTCTTGAATATCCATAGACTCATATTTATCAAGGATTGCTTGGTTTTCATCAATTCTCTTTTGATAACGGTCAATCGTAGTTTGGATTTGTGGTGTGGCTCTTGCTATTTCATTGAAGCGTTGCCACTTTTCCATTGTTTCCAAATGAGGCATGAAATCATAATTATTTACCGATACGATGCCCCTTTGTCTTTGGTATGAAGGAATTGTTTTATCAACCTTATATGCTTCGTTGGAGGGTTTGTAAGTAGCATTCCTGCGGTTTGACGACTTTCTCAATGTTTTCACATCGGGCAGAACCTTTGAACATTGTAAGGCATAAACGATTTGATTCAATCCAAGAAGACCCTTTGCGAGCGTATCACCTTTGTATTTCTTGGATTCATCCCACACAGGGAGGTTTTTTGGCTTCATATCACGCCCTGTGATTGGATTTGCCCCACCATTAAAATAATTGTTGAGATAGGTTTTACGCAACAATTTGCGTTCCGCGCCTGTAAGAGTGTTTTTTCTGTTGCTCTTTAATTCCATAGCATCTTTTCGTACCTTCGCCATGAACCCTGCATCAACCTCTTCTCCTTCTTGTTGCCTCATAAAATTGTAATTGTATGCGGAGTTTTCTGCATCCAAAATATACATCGTATCAGCCATCAAAGCATCATATTCACTTGTAGTAATCCGTTGTCCGTTTTTGAAGCGCACATCGTAATAGTCTTTGAATCCGTAATCGGGTAAGCCAAGTGCCATCACTTCGCCTGTGGATGGTTGATAGCGATAATACACCGTCATGGTTGATTTTGTTGGTCTGCCTGTCTTCTTATGTGGTATTTCCTTATTGCGCCATGTCCATAGAATGTCCTGTGTGTTGCGATACAAATTGTTTTGTATGCGATTTTCCTTCATCAGTTCAACATATGTGCGCCCCAAAGTTTCCGCCATAACAGGAGTCATAAGACCTTTCATATCCCCACCGACACATTGTTCGTTTTCCACCAAATCCCAAACAGGCACTTCTTCGTCAAGAGTCCACATTTTCCCCATGAGGAATACACCGTTAGCATGGTCGCTTCTGCGTTCTTGCATATCATTTTCGTATTCCTCAATAGCATTTTTTTCATAACGCTCTTTAGTATCACTTGGTTGCGCGCCTGTGGCAAGGTGCGTAAGGAGTTGGTCATACGATTTCCACTTTTTCATAGCGGATAGCCCACTCGCCCATGCGTTGTAATTGATTTTTGATTTGGTTAATTTTTCAGCCATAAACTCGCCTTCATGTGCTTCTAAGGTAGTAGCCTTCATTAACTTTTTCCTGTCTATGGCTAATCCGAGAAGAATTAGACCTGTTCCTAAACCAAACGAACCGATTCGCATATACTCATTTTTATGAGCGACTATATCAATTTAATTGAAGAACGAAGGCAAAATACCCTTTACAGTTTGACTGTGAATCAATTCATTGACTTTCAAATCAGCCGATTCTATGCGGGGAGATTTGTATGCTCGCCTAAATGAGCCAACAGAATATGCAACCTCTTCACGGTTTATGGGTTCAACCGAGCCAAGGTTTCCAAAGTTTTCACGGACTACACCGCTTGGCGTATTCCATGTTTGCCCCATTCTTGATTGTTCCAAAGCGGTTTGTTCAACGGCATATGTTTCTGCCGCACTTTCCGACCAATCTCTTGAAGGCTTACCGCCAAGACCAATCACCGCCATCAAATCGCTTACCGTTCCATGTTGGTGATATTCAGTTAATTCCTTTTTGGCAAAATCCTCATATGACATTGTTCCTTTTGCGGTGATAACACCTTTGGGTGCATCCTCTTCACTTAGAGGTAACATATCCTTGCTAAACAAAGACTTCAACCAATTCATATCAAATCCCCTGCACCTGTTCGTGAATCCTTATGCAATAGAGGGAGTCGTGTTGGCGCAGGGAACGGGAGTTTAGATGGTGATTTTGGGACTAAACTCACAGGAATTGGTTTTGCTCTTGTAGGGGCTTCAATATCACTCCCCGTGGCGGCTCTCTCAAGAGGGTTGCTCAACATACCTGTGCGAGTCCTCATAACAGAATGTGCCATATTTTCAGCATCAACCGCAAGGTGTGGTTGATTTCCGTTTGAATAATGTGTGTTCGCACCACCAAAAACCTTCTTCATATGAGGTTCGGGTCGTGCATCATCGGGGCGCACTTCTTGGATGTTCGCCATATCACGAACCTTTTCCATGATGGCTTGTTGGGATGCAAAATGCTTAGAACCTGTTCCTGCATAATCAAAGGATGTACTGCGGAGATTTGCCATATGAATCAATACCATGTATCGGGCTTACTATATGAAATCAACGCCAACGAGCAAATTGTTCTCGGAGGTTGTTGTTTATCATGTCCTGTTGTTGAGCATCATAGGTTACATCATAGCGAGCCATATGTGAATGAACGGGCAATGGTGAATCTCTCGCACCCATAGAACGGGCAGGACTGTTCAAAAAAGCCTCATCAGCATTCATTCCCTCATCATCATAAAGAGGTAAAGACCATGGCGGATAAGGGGTCAAATCGGGAAATTGACCTCTTGTAAGTAATTGGCGTGGCTCGTCAACCGAGGCTTTGAAATGTTCAGCCCCCATTTTGTTCTTGAGCATACCATAAACGAACAATCCGCCTATAACAATGAGTGGAGCGACTTGATATGATGTTGGGCGAGAGATTTTGCCGTAATAATCTCTTCTCTTCGCACTTTTCTTGTTGAATCTGCTATATTGGCTCATTCACTCATCTCCACATTTTCGGTCAAACATCATACCTGCAATCCTGTTTCCGAGTTTCATTCTCATACTCAAGACATTTCCAACGATGATAGACAACAGGACTATACCTGTTTTACTATATGAGGATTCAACATTCAAGCCACTTGTCAAATAATATCCTCCGACACCCGCACCAATAGAAATCAAAGCATTGTAAATGCCCGAACCTTTGGCCGAATACTCTTCTTTACCCATAGAACAAACATCGTTTGATTCATGTTCTGCACTCTTCATTTCGCTTTCTTCTTTTGTTTTTCTTGAATTACAACCGCAACCACTCATGCTAATGCCCCCTTTGTTGGAATAAAAATACCCTCTAATGAATCTGTGGAAATCTGTTTGGCTTCTTTCATCCGTTCAGTCCATCCATTGTAAAAATCATTATATTCTTTTTGCCATTTTTTTGTCCTAAACATGGCATCGGGGGCAGTTAAGCGAGGAATAAATAGATTTTCAATATATTCAAAGACGCTCAAATACATAGCCAAACTCGTCTGCGCCACACCCTCCATGTGAGGGATTTGACCTATACTCCAAGCAACTGCATGAGGTACTTTGAAATAATTCAACCCAATTATCGTTAAACCAAATCCAACAACCTTTTGATTGGTGATAGTTACTCCTGCTATTGTCCAAGGCCATTCCCAAAACCATTTCAATGAAGACCCAATAAAGGGGATATTCCAAACGGCTGAATCAGCCAAGAGATTTTGAGGTCTTGACAAAAGAATAATTCCGCCAAGCAATACGCCTGTCGCACCAAGAATAGACATTCCCCGAAAAATGTAGTTTCCTACTTTTTTCAGTTCAACCATATCGTTTCACCCGCCTCAAACCATTGATGGTGGGCGAGTCAAAGGGTCATATGAGGTGGCATCCGAAGTTGCGAGAGGGTCATAAGAATATGAAACCATTGGCGGAACTGCTTGATTACCTTCGGAAACCAAATTGTCGTCGCCCTCATCTCCACCGACCCAATCCTCCATGAATCCTTGATTAGCCAAAGACTGTGTAGTATCAACAGATGATTCTGCTTCACTTGTTTCTTTCTTCATGTAGCGATTGTATAGTGATGGTGCATTGTAACCCAAAACGAGCGCTCCAACAACACCGACGATTGTTCCCATTGACATTTTCATGTTGATACCTGCATGAGAAGTGGCTGATTTACTATATGAATCCTCCGCAGAAAATGTGTTCATTTTCCTATCGTATTCTTCGGCAAAAGTCGGAATCAAATCATCGGGATTCAAAATTGATACCAATTCTCCTGCCTTCGTATATACAAACATGGATTGTTCTGCTTGAGGTAAAGGAGTTTCAATGAAAGGCAACACACCGATGAAGTGAACCCCTGCATTTTCAGCCATTCCACTATCAGCACCCTCCCAATCATCACCGACCATAAGGCTATATGTGTGATTTGGAGAGCCAAAATCACGGAAAGCACCATCAATCATACCTGTCATTGGCTTACGGTAATTGTAATCGGGTAAGTCTTTATTCTTATGGGATGCAAAATATACAGGGAATTGCATATCCAACAAATCAAGCGTTCTCTTGATAGCATCCACTACATCCTGTGTCGTGTTATATCCGCTTTCAATGTTTGATTGATTCGTCAAACCGACAACGAAATATCCTGCATCAGCCCACTCATGCACCCTTTCTTTAACGCCATCAATCATCAACACCTCTTCGGCCTTGTGAGGGGGTCGCCTTCGTTTGGGTTCATCGGGCTTAGGGTCGGGAATTGTATGTCGGACTGTGTTATCAAAGTCAAGGAACAGATATTTGCGCCCATCCTTTCTTTCAACCTTAAAATTAGGTGGAATGTAGCGATTCTGCATTATTCGTGCCTTTTCCATTTCGGGTGTATAGCCTTCTGCATCAAATCCTATACCTCCGAAATTGTAATTGCCTTCCTTGACTTGTTCCAATTCCTTGTATTCGGCTTGAGCCTCAAATGGGCCTTTGGTTCTGTGTTTATGAGGGGTGTCATCGTTAATCATTATTATTTCTTCACCGGGTTCATAAGGGGCAACCTCATAATGCCGAACCAATTTAACCCGTTTTTTGAGTTTAACCTTTTGCTCATAATCATTTTTCGCCCCTTCAAAATCTGCTGGGCCAAAAGTCCTTTGGTCTTTCCACCATTTCGCATACTTTGGTTTAATTTGAACCGTATAGTAAATCGTGTCGCCTACTTTGTATTCAGCACCATATGATTCAGCACTACGGCTCACCTTTAAGTCGCCTTTCAAACCGAACCTTCGCTTGTAATCGTTGAATGACCCCGCAAGGGAGGGTTTGTTCCATAAAATGTTCTTTGAAAGCGAACCTGCCGTCATTGGCCGATTCCAATGTTCGTTTTTCTTATGACGGCTTTCATAGAGTTTCATTCGTTCTTTGTCGCCATGCTTGGTGTAGTCGGACATTCCTCTCGCACCAAAATGCGTGGTCTTGATTTTCTTACCGTCTTTATCCTCAAACACCGCCATGAGTTTCTTTTCTTTGTTGGTGCTTCGGCTCACATCAACGCTATGAGGTCGTGATTCGGCATCAAATGTTTCAGCCTTTTTTTGTCACCATTTCAAAAAAAGCGGGTTCATCCATATTTCTATGATGCAAAGTAAATTGTCCTCCCTCACCCATCCTAAACCTTTCTCCTACTCTCCAAAATAGAACTTTTTTTTCTTTTCCTATGGCTTGAACATTCTTTTTTACCAATTCCCTATCCGAACCTAAATCAATTATTTCTTTTTGAGGATAATTTTTATTTGCATCAGCATAGGGCGAATAAAAACCCGAAATTGAACCTACTCTTGGGAAACGACCCCCCTTGAGAACATGAAAGTAATTTTTTCCATCAAATGTTTCACTCCGATATTTGGCAACCTTCTTCGCAACCTCCTTTGGTTGGTCGCTGAATTGCTTGCCTTTTTTGGTGTCTTGGCGTTTTTTGTCGCTTGTTTTCTTGTATTCCTTATCAGTCAATGCTTTGATTGCCTTTTCGGGCAAATAGCGTTCACCTGTTTTTGAAGAGTCTTGACCCGACTTGGTTTTCCACTTTTGGTCGCCCCATTTCTTGAGCGATTTTTGAGTCTTGGTTCGCTTAGAAGTCTTGTATGCCTTTTTGCCTTTACCTTTCATGGCTTCTTCGTATTCATCAGTCAAGGCTTGGGCTTTGCGAGCCGACCATTGGTTTGCCTTTGTTCCCCAATCAGCCTTCGCAAGAATGCGCTTGAATATACGGTTTCGGACTTTTGCCCCCTCTTCGCCATAGGTTTTTTTCATATTTCTTGAGGCGAGCCTCTTCTTTTGAATCAGCATTGAAGGTTTCGGCATTGAATGTTTCAACCGCCTTAGCATTTCGCTTATAGTCAATGAAAGGTTCATCACCGATATTCAATGTTCCAAGTGCGGCCATCAAACCAATATGTGTATTCAAATCTAATTCATCAAATATGACATTGTTGGGCGAATACACTTTGCGTAGCAATTGCTTTGCTTTGCGTATTTCAAGTTTGTATTCTCGTTGTCTTTCGGGATAATCCCCTGCTTCTTCGGGGTTCATGTATTGAACCACTTTCATAGCGTTGACAATGTGTTGGCGAGCCTTCTTTTTCGTTTCAAAAGAATTACTCACCATGATAATCAATATCAATTGGAGGAACGACTATTTGAATGCGACGATTACTTTCGCATAAACAGATTCATAACAGTTCCAAGAATAAGAGTTGCACCTGTGATACCAATAACCGCACCTGCACCATACCTTGCACCTGTCATAAACTCACTCCCACCTTCTGCGCTGAAAGTTTCAGCCGCATTTTGAGCGAAGTCATTACCCATTCCGACCATTCCGAAATCGGTGCTTTGGCGTGGGCCATATGGTGAATCGTATTCAGCATCCATAGTCATAACATCGTCGTACTTACGACCCATTTTGCTATGTCGCTTATCCATTGCGGAGGCTTCATCTCTTCGGTCTTTCATAGATTGACTGTGCTTACCACGATGGCGCATACCCATTGATTCATCCATTTTGTCGTCGTAGCCTTGATGCCCTTCATATTCAGCCCCAAAGTCTTGAGTTGCCCCACGACCAAGGGAGGACTTGCGATAACGGAGTCCACAGGATTGTAGCCTTCAAGAGTTGCGTATGGTTCGGAGTTTTGCCATGATTGAGTTGCTTGCATAGTATTCACTTGACCCAATTCCGCGTTAAGACTATATGAATCTGCACTTTTTTTCATTGCTTTTTTGCGCCCTTCTTTGGCAAGACGAGTCATACCTGCTTTACCGTACTTTTTAACACCTTGAGTATAAGCCACTTTCTTACCAATCTCCATAGCCTCTTTATCCGAGTAGCCTTTTGATTCGTAATCCTTAGCAACCTTGTTGGCGAGTTTATCAAAACGAGATTCCGCACCAAACGATTCTGCATAGTATGAAGGATATTCTTCTTCTCCGTGTTGAGGGCAATATACTGTGGGGTTTTGTCCGAGTGAGCCGATATACCATCCGTCTGTATTGATGTCACCACTCCTGCGACACCCATCATAGGTGCAAACGAGGTGTCCTGCACCCTCTCCATACCGACCACCATAGTAATCGGGATATGCTTCTTCTCCACAGTCGGGGCATAAAATCTCTTTCATTCTCCCTTGTCCCATTCCGTATAGCAACCAACCACCTGTTTTTCTAATGTCGTGGCTTGTCCTACATTCTGTGCAAACGAGGTGTCCTGCACCCCCACTCTCCGAACCAAAGGTTTCGGCCTTCTTCTTTGAACCGCAACCACAGGCCGCAAATGTTTTGCCACCCATAGAACTGTTCGCACCGCAACCGCAACCACCTTCGGCTCGCTTAATGTCGCCTTGATGTCCACGACCTGCTTTGACCGTATTCTTAGATTTACTTCGTCTGTCGGCTGAAAGACTTCGCCCAACATCAACATTGGTTTTGATTTGACCGTTTTTCCTTCGGGTGACATATCGCTTACCAATTCGTGTTCTTTTAGACATAACAAACAATCCTATTTTGCGTGATTACTATATCAATTCATCCTTTTAACTGTTCATAAACAAAATGCTTGATATATGGCCCTGTAATCATCAATTCGTTCATTTTGCCTAAAGCCCATTGTTTCGGCATTTCAACACCAAAATAAATCCTCTTTTCATCGTCGGCTTTCCAATCCCATAACGATGAAGTAAAATCAACGACTTTTCCATCAACCACATTCCATGCGTGTTCTATTGGTATCGGTAATGAAGAACTTATCATATAGCCTTCGCAATATCCAACACCATCCTCCTGCATCATAAACAATGAGTTTTGATAGCATTGCTTCAATTCGGGCTGATAATATGAGGTTTCCAACAGTTCATTCATGCGTTCATCATCTCGCTCATAATACTGTCCGTTATCCATAAGCCACTTGAAATAATGAGAACACAGGGCAAGACCCATTTCATCAGTCCACCCCCCACATACGACCTGCACTTTTGGAATACATATCATCCATCTGTTGCAGGTATTGAAACAGGAATCCCTTAACGCCCGATTCTTCATCAGCAGGAGTCGCCATAATGGATGATTTGCAGACCGACTATATGAAATCAGCACTTTTTGTTCATCGTTGTCATCAAATTAAATGAGTTGTAGTTCCTTGATTTCTGTTATGGTACTGCGTTTTTTTACGCAAAAAGTTCCCTTACCTCAAATCGGAGCGCGAAAACTTCAAGAAAAAGTATTGAACTGAACGAGATTACTGATTCATCGTTTCATCCAATCTGTCTTTGACAAATCGTTGGAATATGAGATAGCCTACACCGATTGTTCCTGCAACATATCCCATGCTCTTGAGCGTTGATGATGTTTCACTTGCGAAGGATTCCGCATAGCGTTCCAAACCTCTCAAATCTATTGAATCAGCCCAATTATCAAAATCACGAATCATTTCTTGGTATTTTTGTTGTTCGTAATAGTCCAAATCCGATATGCTATCCTCCAATTTGCGAACCTCTTTTTGTCCGAAGTTTTCATAAAACCCGCTTCTTTTTGCCTTTTTGACGAGTTTTTTCTTTTCGTTTTCTATTTTCTTGGCAAATGCCTTGAGCCTTCTCTCTTCATCACTTGCGAAGGATTCAGCACTCAAACGGTCTTGAGCGATTGGGTCATAGACCATCTCATCATATGAGGCTGAACCCTGTGGCCCTGCCTTTGAGGAAATCAATTCGTCTTTACTATATGAGGACAAAGCAGGGGCGACCTTGTAAGCATTGAAGGTTTCAGCCCCCTTTGAAATCATTCTTTCAGCATTCCTTATTGCATCATCAATGTTTGAATAATTTCCACCTTGATACCCCCCTTTTTCATTCACGATGAAAATTAAGCCACCGATTTTATTTTGAATCACTTGATACCCGCTTGGGTGCGACCAATAAATCTGTTCTCCATTGTCGCCACCGACCCATTCATCTTCTTCGGCATCAAAGGTTTCCGCCATATTCATGCCACCTCTAATGTTTTTATCTGCATAGCCATCCATTTCCCTTAATGCTAATGGGTGGTCTATTGTTGAAGGAGTCACACCACCGAGGACACTAATTGCCGTACTTACAGTATTAGCATGATTTTCTGCCTTTTCCTTTTGTATCAAAATGTGCAATAGGAATATCTCTCACGCAAACTGCATAAGAATCATCATAATCATTTCCAAAAAGCGTAGGGTTATATTCACGGCCATACCTTCTTGGAAACCAAGCATCATATTTTATTACTTCAACAGGAATAAATCGTGGTGTTGAATCAGCATCAAACTCTTCGGCTTGCGACATAATGGCGAGATTCCGACTCCCACAAGCGTTGCATTCGGGTGTATAATCATCTGCAACTCCGCTTACAATGAATCTATCCGCATAACAATCCTTACAAGTGAGCCAATCTCCATGAGCATCGGCTTCAAAGGTTTCAGCGTTTTGGTGTCGGGGATTATTGCGAATATGGCGAGATTCAAAGTCCCAATATCCAATGAAATAATCGGACACGGCCTCTTCAATCTCATCAAGGCCGGGTGAGTCATAGAGGTCGCCACCTGCACCATCCTCCGCATCCACATGATAATTGACGAACTCAAACAATTCGTTCATTTTGATACTCACTTCACCCTCAACAAGTGATTTTTTATCCATATCGGAGTTTTGAGCATTGAAAGTTTCAGCACTATGGGTGTCAATGACAATCCATTCATTTTCGGAAACTCTATTAGGATATTCCTTGATAATTTCGTTTTCCCAATCGTCATAAGCGTCTTTGTAATCGTCATAACCCGATTTAACACCTACTTTTTTGTTTGGCTTTTCTATCATAAAGTGAATAATCAGCATTGAAGGTTTCAGCATTATATGATGCACTCTCCATGCCTTCAATGAAAACATCATACAACAAAAACTTGAGATTTTCGGACTCTAATTCGTTAAAATCATCATAACCATGTTTCCTCAAAACATCGGAAATAAGAGATTTTGTAGCCCCCTTCATCCGATATGTTTCGTCAAAGGTTTCAGCCCCCTGCATTCTCACATTTGCCTCACCAAGAGAGGGTAACATGGTGTTATCGTAGTAATTATCAGTCCATTCGGGTGTTGAAACAGTCATTTTTGGTTTTTTACCTTCACCTTGATAAACCAAAGTGATATGATAATCTGTTTCATATGGAGTATCATAGAGATAAACATTACCCGGCTTTACAGGTTGCCCTATATCGCCCTTATATCGTTGATTCTTCAAAGCCGCAATCAATCGTGCCGCTAAGTCGCCCATACCGTTGAAATCATAATCATTGGAAATACCGTTGGTGAGTTGCTTACCGCTTACGAATCGCTCAACCCATTCATGCAAATCGTAGCCGTCATATTGGGTTACGATGTTGGCAATATCCTTACCATCCTCATCATAGACGGTGATACTGCCTTGAGTTCCCATTTATATGCCTCCAATCAAAATGGTGACATACTACCTTCTGCACCGAATGAACGCCCTGCGGATATTCCGAGTGGCCCCATTGACTTCTTTGTTCCTGCGAGCATTTTACCATGTGCGCCAATTCCCAAATCATTACCTGTTACGGGTGGGAGGATTCTCTTAGCCTCCACTTGAACAGGTGAAGCATTGATTCGTGGCATCTGTGGCAACTTAATTCGTGGCGGAGCAGGAATAATTGGCATTTGAATAATTGGTTCACTTCGGACAGTCTTTGGAACACGAACTCTTGGAACATTGACTTGAGCAGGAGTCGGGCGAATGAAATCATTACGCTTAGAACTGAACGGATTTCCACCATATACTGCATCAACACTATGAACAGTCGGGAGAGAGTTCAAGCGAGTTTCGGGTCGTGTAATATCCATTCCCGAAACATTGACCGCAGATGGCGCACCATACATTTCCATAGTGTGAGATGGTCGGACACCAATGCTTTCGCTTGGGTGGAGTCCTTGACCTCGCATATCATATTGACTCATTCTTTTGTCGGGTGAATGGACAGGTGGGCGCGTTTCTCTTTGGTTGCCAAGGCTTATGGTTGGAATTGATTCAGCCATAACAGTAAAGTTTCCATTAGGCATAGGTTTTGCACCCGCCCCTGCCATAGTGTCGTGAACAACAGTTGGTGCAGGGCGTGGGCCACTACTCATAGAATGCCCGATTTGTTGGCGAGCATTCATAGCAGGGAGAGTTGAAGTCGTGATATTCACAGACGCAAACTTAGGCATAGTCGGTTCATACGGCAAACCCGGCAACACATGAGAGCCACCAATAGTCGTTGTACGAGGTATAATCACATCGGGAATATCAATATCATTCATCAACAATCACTTACCCTCACTTTGTTGGTTTTACTATATGAATCCATCTCCCTTGATACCGTATGCCTTTTGAAAGCATTTCTTTCTCACACCATCACCTTGTAAGGGTCATAACCAAGTTTTATTTTGAGAAGGGTTCATTTAGTCGTTCTATGTAAGACTGTTGAGAGGGGTTGAATTGTTTCCATTTAAGGGTCAAAGGAAAACAGATACGAATGACAACCCCCTGTATATGGGATATATCAATTATGGTCAACTACACGGAACAAAAATTGTTTTGAGTGGAAAGCATCAAGTCATGTCGCCTTCTTCATTTGGATTATATCAACGCCTGTCCTCATACAATGTAGTGTCCTCTCAACTTACACCTGTAAAGGGTGCTGATGGCAAACAACAAAAAATGAAAAAATCGCCTTGGGGAACTATGAGATATGAATATCAATTTTCGCCTCTTGATTCGTGGGTCGTTGTAAGCATCCATAAAAATGAACCCTTGACTCAATACACCCCGCAAGGTAAGAGAGGACAAGAATTGACAAACCTCATAGGCGTAAGCGAAAAGGACTATGTGGAACAATATGAATCTGTTTGGGACTCGGAAAAAGGATTTGACATCGTTAAATTGATACCGTTTTCAACAATTAGTGCGGAAACAGGCATTATCAATCACGCTCATTTGTTTAGCATCCTTTCTTCGGAGAGTCAATCCAATGTTCCTGTCGTGCATATGACTTGGAAAGCATTCAACGAATCAGTACAAGACATATATCAACCTCGTTTGCCCACCACACTCCCCATAGGGACACGAATGTATATTCGCCCTTACGATGAGGTTAAATCGGAATTAGAACTTGACAAGGGGTTGAAGGGATTAACCGCATATGTTGAAGAGTATTTTCAGCAATATGGTGATTCTCATAGAGTAATTACTTACAAAGCAACAAGAATGCCCTGCTTAGGATTTTTGAATCCTCGCAGGAAAACGGCCATATTTTTCCCTCGCGTTACATGGACTAAAAAACGAATTAAGCGATTCAAGGCTAAAAGTGAACCCAAATACATTGAGAGAGTTTCTTACAGGCCAAACTCATTTAAGGATTATAGGCTCTATTATGCAACGAAGGAAACAATGAAAAATCGCCCGAATATGTTTAAGAAGAAATCATCATACAATGCTCTTGAGGATAAGGTTCAAAACTTAGCGGTGTTTCATTACCTCATCAAAAAGGGTTACATTGTTCTTGATGGGCGATATAGCGGTAAAAATGAAATGAAAACCTTGTTCAACAAAGGCGGATTTACAAGCGGTGATATTCCCAAAGACGAAGTGTTTGACTATGGCGACGATATACCGCCATTAAGTGCGCTTTATCCCTCACTTTGATGTTCACGGTATGCTAAAATCACACCGAATTGGGCTGAAAGCAATATCAGCGATAGAAAACCATAAACAAAAATTGCTATGCTTTTGATGTAAAATGAATATGCAATCCAACAGACCTCTCCAAACAATAGGATTTGAGTCGTCAAAATTGATACATCTGCGGAGGATTTGCGTTCAATTATTTGGAGGATTTGAGGCGCACAGGATAGAGCCATCATAAATCCGACGAGGGACATGATTATTTCAACAACGGCAGTTTCGGACACATTTATGCTAAACCGCTATCCCATTTAATTGTTGATGAAGAAAACCTTGCGACACCCCCACAGAAAGCGTGAACCTTCTGTGGAGGTGGGGTCGGGGAACGGGGTGGTTAGCCCTTGGTGTTCCTATTATATCCTTGTAGCAAGAACTATTTGAATGTTCGCATTATCGTTGAGGTTTGAGCATGAAAAACATTCCACTCGCAAGTAAAATGATAAATCCGTAGCCTGTTACTTTCTTTGAAAGGTGTGGATTAAGGGATGCTTCTTTCTCGGAATCTAAATCAACCGACCATTCCTCCCCCGCATCGGGAACAGAATAATTGTAAGACCTCATATCCGATAGCGGTGCAGGTTCAAAAGACATCATATCCATATCATCATCTAAATCCTCTCCGCCATAATTGCTGAATATCTGCTCACTTGCTTTAGAAGCCGAATCAGTTTCGGATTCTCCGTTAATATCAAATAACGAGTTGGGGTCAAGAGAGAGTTCTTCATTCCTGCAATTGTTCTTTCTTTAGTGGGTTCACTATGCCAAACCTTACCGCCCTTTATTTCAATTTTTACATTGTCGCCCGCGTGAGTCGTTGACCTGTTCCCTCTCGTCTTTGTCAACACATTATGCACATTCGCTTGACCTATCATTTTGGGAACAAGGTCGGGCCTATATACCAAACATTGCCCCGAATCAAAGGCTCTAATTTTGTCAATAAGAATCTTAGTGGGCTTTTTGTCAACACCTTGCGAGATTTGGTCTTGAACCGCCATTAAATCTCTCGTTTGAATGACATTGTGAATGATATAGTTGTACATTGAGTCAATGCGGCTTTCGCAACTTCGTGCGGTCTTTGCGATACAAGCATAACGCCATACCCATATTGCCGACCCTTTTTGCATAATTTGATAATCGGGCCATGTGAACGAACTGCCGATTTACCTTGAGGAACAAGGTCTTGACATTCTTCAAACACAGTCAATATAGCCCTGCCGAGTCTTTGTTTGAACAACTGTTCACAGTATTCACCCACTAATTCTTGAGCCAAATTGTCGTCTATATGAGCCAAATTGACAACCACAGATATATCGGGGTTGTCCGCGATATTCTGCACCAAGCGTTCAACATTGACTGTCTTGGACATATCGGGAACGACTTCAATTACATTGTCTAATTGACTCAAACCACTATGCGCCCCAAGCGCATCAAAAAGAACATATTGGAGTCCAAGTCTTGACAATTCTTCGCAAATTACTCCAACAGTCCAACTCTTACCACTCCCACTCGCACCTGTTACGAACATTTTTTGATAAGTGATTTCGGGAGGGAACTTCACTTCACTTGACATGATTATTTTTGCTGAATCGGGGCCATTATCGGGTAATGCAACCCAATCCTCATTGCTCGTCAACTCCTGTTCATCATCAAAAATACCTGCAAAAGAAGGCTTTTCAATTGTTGAAGCGGGTATTACGGGGTCTTGATATGATGCCTCGTTCTCCATGATAACCAACACTATTCGTCGGTGATACTATATCAACTCAAGGTTATTGGAATCAAAATGTAACGCCTTTACCGCCACATTCGGGAACACCTGCCGCACCGCCACTCATATCATTGATGAACTTGACCATACGGTTCGCCACTTCACCCAAATTGCCCCCCGAACTATCAACGAAAACAACATCACAGAACACACACTTATCATAATTTGAACGACCACCGCCTACATATTGCTTGTATGCCTTTCTGTATGCTTTTGCCAATCCGCTTTCAGTATCAGTTTGACCTCTCGCCCCCCCGTTAATTTTGAATAAAACGCATGGGCCAAAATTGTCGT
>UEXL01000232.1_pt1 | contig 25232 bp, 43 predicted proteins | sample 1796671 | NCBI WGS metagenome assembly UEXL01 (sample SAMEA4772471, study PRJEB27181) | metagenome | reverse complement strand
CTATTAGCGGCGATATGCTGTAGTCATCATGTGAGAGATATACTAAATATGAAATATAACACTAACATATGTTTATTTGAAACAACAAGTTTATATGGTAGTAGTAAATCATCAAGTCAGTATGATGGTATGAAACCTTATTTAAGATTTAAAGGTTTGACAGATAGTCACTTCTTACCATTATTACATGGTGAAGCATTTAAGAAAATGAATGCCTGGTTTACAGAAAGAAACGGAGAACCTTTAGTTGACGCTGACGCAAGTAGTAGAAAACTAAAAATACAAACAAAGATGGTATCTATAATTATGAATCCTTAAAACAATATGGCGCCAATCTATATGATAAGTTTAGTAAGTTTGTAAATAAAACTAGAGACTTAACTGAACAGAAAAGATTTTACATGTCTGATTACGGATATGAAAATGTACCACAATATCTTAAAAGAGAAACAGACGAACTTAAAAAAGGTATACATTACGATAAGTTTACATTAGAGAATACAATCAAATGGTGGCAAAAACTTGCTACTAAAAGATTTAATAAACTTAACAAAACAATAACATAAGAAATGAACTTGAAATCTGGCATGATAAAGCAGAAATACAAATTATACGATAATTATTTACCTGAGAAAGATATAAAATGGTTAGAAGACCTTTTACTATCAGCAAACTTTCCTTATTACTATATCAAGTAGTATTACAAAAGAATGATAGTGAGTTTATGTTATCACATAGTCTTATTACAGGATCCTATAGCAATAGTATTGGGCGGAACCTATTGATCTAAATTAATGGAAAAGATTCCACATGAACAAATTATCCGTGCTAAAGTTAACTTTTATCCTAGAACACATGAAATAGTAAAACATAACTTTCATACAGATAGAGATAACTTTCCAGTTAAAGCGGCATTATTTTATGTTAATAATAATGACGGATATGCTAAGTTTTGAAGATGATGGTTTTATATCATCTATCAGAAATAAATGTTGCTTTTCAACGGAAAAGAAAGGCATAGAAGCACCACATGTACGAATGCTAATGCCAGAATAAACATTAATATTAATTATAATTAAGCTTGACTATTTGAAAGGAGTATGATATAATGGAACAAATAATGAAAAAGCACAAGAACAAATGATAACAAATGAAGATTATCTTACAATGGTTAAGATAATACAAGCAACACTTCAAAGAGGTGCAATTAAACCTGAAGAAATGACAGCAGTAGGTCAATTGTATGAGAAGTTAAAATTTCATTTGCTTAAAGTAGAAAACGAACAAAAGGAGAAAACAGATGGCGGACTTTCTAAAACAAATAATTAAAGAAACTGGCAATGAATATGCGAGTGTAGTAAGTGAAGGTGTTGAAGCAGGTGATGTAGATAGTTTCATAGACACAGGTTCGTATATGTTTAATGCCTTACTATCAGGTAGTATTAATGGTGGTTTACCAAGTAATAAAATTACGGCGATTGCAGGTGAAAGTGCAACAGGTAAAACTTTCTTTGTACTAGGTATGGTAAAAGAATTTTTACAGAATAACAAAGACGCAGGTGTAATTTACTTTGAAAGTGAAAGTGCATTAACAAAAAAACTTATTGAAGATAGAGGTATTGATAGTGAACGCATGGTTATTATGCCTGTAACTACAGTACAAGAGTTTAGACATCAAGCATTAACAGTATTAGAAAAATACAATGAACAAGATGAAGCAGATAGACAACCATTGTTGTTAGTCTTAGATAGTCTTGGTATGTTGTCAACAACAAAAGAAGTAGAAGACACAGCAGAGGGTAAAGAAACTAGAGATATGACTAGAGCACAAATACTTAAAGCTGCGTTTAGAGTATTAACATTAAAACTAGGTAGAGCAAAAGTACCTATGGTTATTACTAATCATACATATGATGTAGTTGGTGCATATATGCCAATGAAAGAAATGGGTGGTGGTTCTGGTTTGAAATATGCTGCCTCAGTACAATTGTATATCTATCTAAGAAAAAAGAAAAAGAAGGTACAGACGTAGTTGGTAATATCATACATTGTAAAACTCAAAAGTCCAGATTGTCAAAAGAAAACATGATGGTTGATGTAAGATTAAGATACGATACTGGTTTAGATAAACACTATGGTTTGGTTGACTTAGCAGTTAAACATGGTATATTCAAACAAGTATCTACAAGAATAGAACTACCAGACGGTACTAAACAATATGCGAAAAGCATATATGCTGATCCAGAAAAATATTTTACTAAAGATGTAATGAAACAATTAGACGAAGCTGCAGACAAAGAATATAGTTATGGAAACTCCTAATTATACATACATGGAAAATCCTAAAAGTGACCTTACAGGTTTTAGGATTACTGATGGTGTGTATAAAGACGTTGTTTATACTTATGGCAAAGTCCAACCTGTTGAAGAAAACGATAAGTTGAGATTAAAGTTTGAATATAACGTTGTAGAGAATCCAAGTGGTGTAGATACGGAAGATAAAAATTTCATTAATGTCATTGGTGACATATTAACAATAGAGGTAGAAAAAGATGGTAACAGCAGAGAGAATAGAACGGACAGCGCTCAAAAATCTAATACATAACGAAGTATATACAAGAAAGGTATTACCTTTTATTAGACCAGAATACTTTGAAGACCGTAATGAGCGTATTGTTTTTTCTCAAATATTAAAGTTTGTTGAACAATACAACAAACAACCTACAAAAGAAACTCTACAAATAGATATTGGTAAACGTAAAGACTTAAACGAAAAAGAACACCAATCTATTGTAGATTTAATCTCTACACTTAATAAAGAAGACATTGACATTGATTGGTTAACAAATACTACAGAAAAGTTTTGTAAAGACCGTGCCATTCATAACGCAGTTATGGAAGGTATTCATATCTTAGATGGTAAGAATAAAAATCAAACACCAGAAGCAATACCCGAAATAATGAAAGACGCCCTTTCTGTGTCGTTTGATAAAAATGTTGGGCATGATTACTTGTCTGATATAGAAAAAGATTTGATTATTACCATAAGAAAGAAAACAGAATACCTTTTGATTTAGATTTCTTTAACAAAGTTACAAAGGTGGTTTACCAAATAAAACACTTAATGTTGCTCTTGCAGGTACGGGTGTTGGTAAAACTTTATTCATGTGTCATCAAGCTGCCGCTGTATCTGATAATAAGAATGTATTGTATATCACAATGGAAATGGCAGAGGAAAGAATTGCTGAAAGAATAGACGCTAACTTACTAAATGTGTCTATGGAAGATTTACATATGTTAAATAAGAAAATGTTTAACGACAAGATTGTACAATTACAAGGCAAAACAACAGGTACAGTTATCATCAAAGAATATCCAACTGCTAGTGCAGGTGCAAATCATTATCGTGCATTAGTAAATGAATGGCATTAAAGAAAAGTTTTAAACCAGATATTATATTCATAGACTATATTAATATTTGTGCTTCAAGTAGATTTAAAGCAGGCAGTAATGTAAACAGTTATACTTACATTAAAGCAATCGCTGAAGAATTAAGAGGATTGGCAGTAGAATTAAATGTGCCAATTGTAACGGCAACACAAACCACAAGAACTGGTTTTGTATCCACAGATGTAGGTTTAGAAGACACGTCTGAAAGTTTTGGTTTACCAGCAACAGCAGACTTTATGTTTGCGTTGATTAGTAGTGAAGAATTAGAAAAGGCAGGTCAAATGCTTGTCAAACAATTAAAGAACAGATATAACGATCCAACAATGAATAGAAAGTTTATTATTGGCGTTGATAGAAGTAGAATGAAATTGTTTGATATAGAACAAGCGGCACAAAATCTAATACAACCAGAGCAGAAGGAGAAATATGTCCAACACAACCCTACGAAGGAAGAAACACCGGAACAAAAATATAAAAAGTTCCAAGACTTCCAATACTAGTTATCACTTAGAAGTTAAATCTAAGAAGAAAGGTAACAAGATAGTATTTGAAGTATGGCAAACTGATAGAAACGGTAATATAGGTAGAATACAAACCTTTGCCTTTCGTAAAGACGCCAAACATCTAGCAGACTTTCACAATGAAAAACAACCTTGGAAAGTAAATGGTGGTCTTCCTAAGTTTTTCTACGACTAAATAGTAACATAACTATTATGGAGGCATTGATAAAATGTTAAGTTTTAATACATACTCAAACTTATCTGAAGCACGAAGTCGTGGTGAAGAAATGGAAGAACTGATTATTGCAGCTGTCAACAATCAGAAAGAACCTAAATCTAAGTTTGGTATACCTACAGGCGCAGGTAAAAATGTTGCCAAATTTCTCAAAGCAAAAGGTATTAGAGGTAAAGGACAAGTCCTTGGTGCAGATACTATTAATGTAACACCAGAATGGACTAGTTATTGGCCGGGTGGTTCAGTACCAGGTTCTACTAAAACACCTAAAACAGACTTCACAATAGGAAATAATAAAATCTCCCTTAAATCAGGTAGTGCTGCTCAGTTAATGAGTGGTGGTCGTAATGAGAGTATTGCAACTTTCTATACAGCATTAAAGAGTGTAGAAGGTATGCAGAAAAAAGTTGTTAACAAATTAACAGATATGTTTGAAGGATTGGCACCTGCTTCAGTTGCAGGTAGTGAATTGGGAAAAGAAATTAAAAAAGGTAAAGATAAGGCAGTTATGAAAGCAAACGCTGCTCATAAAGAATTAATGGGTGAACTCAAAGCTATCTTTGCAAAGAACAAAGTCTTTTCAAATGCTTTTGCTTATGAAGCAATGTCTGGTGATACCAAGTTTGGTAAAAAATCTCCAGGTAGTTGTACTCATTTTCTTACAGTATCATTTGATGGTAAGAAAGCACATTTAAAAAAAGTAAGTGATAAAGCATATGTACAGAAAATTGCTGACCAAATGAAAGTGTCAGTAAGGTTTAAATCATCATCACAAAAAGTTGGTGGTAAAAAGACAGGCAAATACAAGTATTGGTCTGCCGTAGGGTTAATAGTTGACAAACTGGAAGAAGAAATGAGACCTATTGAGGGACAATTATTACACGAAGGTGTATTAGATAAACTCAAAGATATCTATGGAAAAGTAAAAGACTTTATAGTTAACTTATTCAAAAAGATAATGGAATATATTTCAAAAGGTTTTAATAATCTAATTGATTTTTTAGATTTAGAACCACAAGTAGATGTTGACCCAACGGTAAGAACAGATGTATAACGATTTATTAGTAGAAGATAAAAACACACACCTAGAACATTTAGAAGATGATATCATCAATAATGGTTATGCAGGTGGAGAAAATGCAGTAAACTTTCTTAAAGCAACAGCAGACTTATTATCAGGTAATTCAACTAAGAGTGTAAACGTAACTGTTAAATGGGACGGTGCACCAGCAATAGTTTGTGGACCTAGTCCAGAAAATGGCAAATTCTTTGTAGGTACAAAATCAGTATTCAACAAAACACCTAAAATAAATTATACAGTACAAGATATTAAAAACAATCACACAGGTGAAGTTGCAAATATTTTACAAGATTGTTTAAGATACCTTTCTACACTAGGTCTTAAAGAGATATTACAAGGTGACTTATTGTATAGACAAGGCACAGTAAAGAAAACAACTTACAAATCATCAAGTGGTAAATCTGAACAGATGTTATCCTTTCAACCTAATACTATTGTTTATATGGTACCAGAAGCGTCTGGTTTAGGTCGTAAAATTAATTCAAGTAAATTAGGTATTATATTCCACACAACTTATAAAGGGTCTAGTTTTGATAAGTTAAGTGCCAAGTTTGGTGCTAATGTATCAAAACTAAGAAGAAGTCCAAGTGTCTTCTTTGATGACGCAAGTTATAAAGATGTATCTGGTGTTGCCACAATGACAATTGGTGAAATGCAATCTTTTCAAAAGATATTAAACATGGCAGGTGGGTCATTAAAAAAATCAAAAGAATTATTAAACAAAATTAAAACTGAAACAAATACATTATCAGTAGGTGTACAATTAAAAACATATCTAAACAGTTTCATTAGAGCTGCAACTGATTTACCAAGTACAAAAGAAACAGCAAGTAAGTTTAGAAAGTTTTTAGATAGAACACAAAAAGAAATTGATAGTAAAAAACTGATAAAGGTAAAGAGAAATATATTATAGTGCAAAAAGAAGGACTTAAATTTATTGATAGTCAAAACGAAAAGATATATTTTGCATGTGCTACATATAAGACTTTACAGAAAGCAAAACAGTTTTGATAGATAAATTAAACAAAGCAAAATCAATAGGAACATATAAGACAACACCAAAAGGATTACAAGTAACTAATCCAGAAGGTTATGTTGCTGTTGACAAATCAGGCAAAGCAGTTAAGTTAGTTGATAGATTAGAGTTTAGTGTACAAAACTTTACTGCTGCTAAAAATTGGGATAAAAAATAATGGCTAAAAAAGGACTCTGGTATTATATGAACAAGAGACGAAAAGAGGGTAAACCTAAACGTAAACCAGGCGAAAAAGGTTATCCAGGACCAGGTGCATTTGATAGAGCAAAAAGTGAAGACGCTCAAACTCTTGCTATGAAAGACAAAGACGCATACAAAAAAGATAATCTATTAGGCACACCTGAATTAACAAACAAATATAAAAAAGATACACCAGGACAAAAGGTGGAAGGTTTTAAAGAATTTATAATGAAATATTTAGAACAGGCACCTAATACTGCTGACGCAATGAAAAGACACAAAGCAGGTAAAGCAGGTTTTACAGATAAAGCACATTTGAAAGCAAAAGGTTTAATACCTCGTTCAGATGGAGAAAAAAGAAAGAGTGATAAGTACAAATAATGATTACGTTTAAAGAATTAAATAAAAGGATACCTAGAAGAAAGGTCAACCTGCTAATTCTAAAAACATAGTGACTTATATACAGACGAAAATCCTAAAGGTACAATACACGGTTTAGGATTTAAAGATGTTGCAACGGCAAAAAAGAGTGTTGCTAAAATTAAATCGTCTGGTAAATCTCATGCTCATAAAATTCAGGCAGCGATTGCCATGGAACAAAGAGCAAGAGTTATGGGTAAGACTGCTGAAGCGGCAGTATATAGAAGTTTTATTAACGCAATGAAAAAGAAGACAAAGAATGATACCATTTATTTTAAAAGAAGGTTTATATGACCCAGGTATATTCAAAGCATTTTTCTTGCAGGTGGTCCTGGTTCAGGTAAAACATATGTTACAAATAAAGTAATGGGTGGTATGGGACTAAAGAATGTTAATAGTGATAGAGCATTTGAAATAGGTTTAAAAAAGGCAGGTCTATCTTTAAAAATGCCTGAAGATGAGGCAAAGAAAAGAGACCCAATTAGATTGCGTGCCAAAGAATTGACAGGCAAAGCATTAGAGAATTACATACAAGGTCGTTTAGGTCTTGTTGTAGATAGTACAGGTAGAGATTATGAGAGTATAGCAAGACCAGTTTCATTATTAAAACAAATGGGATATGATTGCTATATGGTATTTGTGAATACGAGTTTAGAAGTTGCAATGGTAAGAAATACAGAAAGAGAAAGAACTGTACCACCTGAAATTGTAAAGAATAACTGGAATACTGTACAACAAAATATAGGTAAGTTTCAAAGACTATTTGGTCAACAGAAAATGATTATCATAGATAATAATAAGGCAGACGAAAAATTATTACCAATGTATATAAACAAGTTGCCAAGTTTGTGAAAAAACTAGATAATCACATTGCAAAGCAATGGATTAGAAAGAAACAGATAAGAGAAAAAGATGAAGACATTAAAAGAATTACTAAGAAAGGAAGTTGGAAGAAAACAACCAGTTGTATTTGCATTTGGTCGTTTAAATCCACCTACTGTAGGTCATCAAAACTGATTGACAAAGTAATTACTATGGCAAAACGAGTAAAAGGTTTGCCTGTTTGTATGTTAGTGCTTCACAGGATAAAAACAAAAATCCTTTAACAGCAAAACAAAAACTAGATTATTTAAAGAAGATATACCCTCGTGGTATAAAATTAATGCCTGCTACAGGCAACGAAAGAACATTTATGGAAATATTAAAAATAGATTTGATAAAAGATATACAGATGTTTATATGGTTGCAGGTAGTGATAGAGTATTAGAGTTTAAAAAACTAATTAAAAAATACAACGGTAAAGATTACAATTTTGATACCGTTAATGTAGTGAGTGCAGGTGAAAGAGATCCAGACGCTGAAGGTGTAACTGGTATGTCTGCTAGTAAAATGAGAGCGCTCGCAAAAGTAAACAATTATAAAGATTTTAGGAGTGGTCTAATGAAGAACACAAAGGAGAAAGACGCAATGAAACTATTTAAAGATTTGAAAAATCAAATGGGTGTAAGAGAAGATATGTTACCACCTAGTACAAGTAGTGAGAGTGACGAGTTAAATATTATTAGAGAAAATTATCATGCAGGTGACATATTCAATATTAATGAAACAGTTGAAAATTTAAAAGATGGTAGTATAGGTAAGATTATTAAAAGAGGACCTAATTACGTTCAATACGAAATGGAAGACGGTGGTGTTAAACGTGCATGGTTAGATGATATCGTTCCAACTGAGGATACGGTAAATGAAGAATTGGTTAATGAAAATATTGACCAAAAGAAATTAGTATTACAAAAGAATAGTGATAAACTAGTTTCATTTAAAAGTTTTGATGAAGAAATCAACGCAGCTTCTAATCAACAAGATGTAAATGTTGATGACGAAGATAAAGCAAGAGAAGATAATGAGAAGAAAGATAAACAAAAGAATAAAGTAAAAACACCTGGACAACCAGATACGTTTGATAGTTATACTGATACTCATGTTTCTGATGTACAAAAAAGTAATACTAGAAAGTTTAGTCAAGTAACACCAGGACAAGATAGAGACTATGAGAAGTTAGTGGCAAAAAGAATGTTCACTAAGTTTGAAGGTGTTGATAGAGTTGCACAGGATCCAGATATCAAAAAGAAAGATGGTACACAACCTAAGAAATACTATTCTGGTTTAAAGAAATCAACTAAATCTGCTAGAGACGCACACTTTAAAAAAGGTGCAAAAATGGATGACGATAATCCAGCGGCATATAAACCGGCACCTGGTGATACTAAAGGTAAAACTAAACCTAGTACACATACACAAAAATTTAAAAAGATGTTTGGTGAAGTTGATGAAGAAGTATTATCTGCTAATGATATTAGAGATTGGTCATTATTACCAGAAACTATTGATATGTTTAAAGACAAATATCAAACTGACTGGAAAATTGAATTAGACAATACAATTGCAGAAATGATGAAAGATATTGAGATAGATGAAACTGCTACAGCAGCGATTAAGAATAAAGCAGATAAATCTGGTATGCCGGCAGGTGTATTAAGAAAAGTATATAATCGTGGAGTTGCTGCCTGGAGAACAGGACATAGACCAGGAACTACACCACAACAATGGGGTCTTGCAAGAGTTAATTCATTTGTTACTAAATCAAGTGGCACATGGGGTAAAGCAGACGCTGACTTGGCGAAACAAGTTAGAGGAAGTTAATGACATTTGTATTTAAACACCCTAGTAAATATAAGAAAGTAAAGGAAGAAACAATGGTAAAATCATTTAAAGAAGTAGAGGAGATTGACGCTATCTGTGAGCAACAATACCAAGATTTACCTTTAGAAGAAGCAGAATATCAAGGTAAGAAAGTTACACTTAACGACCCAATTCGTGGTGGTTCAAAGAAATTTTATGTATATGTTAAAGACGGTGACAAAGTAAAAAAAGTTTCTTTTGGTGATACGACAGGTTTAAGTATTAAACGTGACGATCCGGCAAGGCGTAAATCTTTTAGAGCAAGACATAATTGTGACCAGAAGAAAGATAAGACAACGGCAGGTTATTGGTCATGTTATCAATGGCGTGCAGGCGCTAAGGTTAATAATTAGTATAAATAGTAAAGTTATGACAAGATACACAAAAACAATGGCGGAAGCCTACAAAGAAGTTACTGAGGATCCAGTTGCAAAAGCACAGGATAAACTAGACGCAACAAAGAAAATTGCGGCTTTAAAAAAACAAATAGATGATATTAAAGCACAACAAAAATCAAGTGCTGGTCAATCAGAAGCAGTTGATAGTGATGATACTGGTGGTGCTGCTGAAGTAGATATGATAAAGAACCAAGTAAATCAAATGCGACACTTCTTAGACGGTATTGAAAGTATGATTGCTAAAGATGGTGATGTAGAAGAATGGGTACAAAGTAAGATTACTAAGGCAACTGATTATCTCAAAACGGCATACTCATATAAAACAGGTGAGAAAAATGAAGAAGTTAACGAAATCGCACCTGCAATAGCAGGTCTTGCTAGAGCGGCAGCAACAGGTGCCGGCATGGCGATAGCAAACAAAGCTATGAACGCAAGTAAGAAAAAGATAAAGGAAAAAATGGATCCTAGAGAACATGTTGCTAAGAGTAAAAAGAATCCAGATATGTATTGTGTATTTGATAAAGATGGTAATGAAGTTAAATTATTCAAAGATAAAAAAGACGCTGAAGAATATGCCATTAAAAACCATGACAAGTTAATGGAAAACATGATATTAGAATTTACAGATGCTCAAATAAAGAGACTGAAAAAAGAATACGAACCACTACGAGGTAAAGAAACTGGAATAAATCCAGAGAAGTTTAAAAAACTTCGTGTTATGTGAGTAGAATGACTAAAGATATGTTGTTGAAATTAGTTAAGGCAGATTTGCCTATAATTACATCAGCTGCGAAAGCAAGATTAGTTGTTCATCATGGAATGAAGTGGTCACAATTACCAGAAGAACTGGTAGCGTATATTGATTTAGAACAATTAGACGAAGCTAAATCTAAGTTTAAAAGTGTAGAACCAAAAGTAATTGATAGAGTTGAAAAAATGATGAAAGGTAGTAGAGACGAAAAGAACTCTATTGCTAATCTATTAAATTACTTAATGCCACCTGAAGTTGTTGATATGATTAGGTACAAACTAAAAATAACACAACCAAGAGGCAAAATTAAATTTTAAAGGGAGACTAAAATGTCAAAAGATAAAAATGGAACTGTGGGTTGGAACTCTAGTTACTTTGGCGAAGCAAAACCAGGGTCATTAGCACATACAATCGCAGATATAACAAATAAACAAAACGACTTAGTTGGTGGTAAACCAGAAGTCGCAGACAGTCAAGCAGTACAAGCTGCAAAAGCAAAAGAAGAATTAGCACAAGAGGGTAAATTACCACCTGCTCTTCAAAAAGCAATTGACGCTAAAAAAGAGAAAAAAGAAGACGAAGATATGGCACAGAAAGAACCTAAGTCTAAAGACAAAGGTCCTGTCAAAGTACATGGTGAAAAAAACGAAGATGTTAATGCTGAGATTGAAGCTGCTAAACAAGGTAAAGTAAAATCACTAGTAGATACTATTATTGATATGTACAAAACTAATGAAGAAGGTAACGCATTTGGTAAGGCACTACAAGCTGCTAAAGAAAAAGGCGAGACTGAATTTGTAGTATCTGGTAAGAAATTTAATGTAGAAGCAGAATTAGATAAAGTAAATCAAACTGCTGTAAAGAAAAAATTTGACGATAGAAAAGACAAAGACATTGATAACGATGGCGATGTTGATAGTTCAGATAAATTCTTACACAAAAGAAGAAAAGCAATCTCTAAAGCAGTAAGTAAGTAATATGAAATACTCCGCATTTAAAGCGGAGACTTTAAACCTACACCTAGTTCAGGAACAGGACGGTCTCCCAACTATATACTGTGACATGGACGGTGTACTTTGTGATTTTGTTGCAGGCATTGATAAGATGTTTACGCTTAAATCTAAAGATCCATCTATGCCTGGACCAATGCAAACCAATGGTTACTCAGATACAGACGATTGGTTAAAAGCGCCAATGAGTTCTACAAAATGGCAACCTATACATAACTACCCTATGTTTTGGCCGACATTACCGTGGATGAAAGACGGTCTAAAGTTATGGTCATACATAAGCAAGTTTAAACCACATATTTTATCAGCATATACACCACACGATAAGAACAGTATTAAAGGTAAAAGACTGTGGATACAAAGGAATTTAAGACTTACTGACCAAAGTAGAATACACTTGGTCAGACGTAAAGAAAAGAAACTTTACGCTAATGGTAATGTACTAATTGATGATTATGGTAGAAATGTGAAAGAATGGAAATCAAACAAAGGTATCCCAGTTAAGCATAAATCAACTGCTGAAACGATTTCTCAGTTGAGAAAACTAGGATATGTATAAATAGTAACAAGTTATAACTAAACAAAACTTAATTAAGGAGAATTAATATGGGACTATGGGGGAAAATCTACTTCCGCAGATAGTAGACCAAAGTTTCTGAAAGGTGACGGCGCTGAAGGTGCAGGGGGCAAACAAGAAGACGCTCTAGCAACAACAAGAGGCTGGGAACTAAAAGCAGGAACAGCGGCAAGCGGAAACGACAACGCTAGTGCTGATAGTGAAGTTTTAGTCGCAATAGGCGGATTGTCAGCTACTCTTGGAGCAGCTAACTTGATGTCTGTTGATTGGACTGACGGAACTTACGCACACGCAGGTGCAACTGACTTTGATATCGTATTTACATATGATGAAGCAGTCACAGTAACATCAGCGGCAGCAACAGCAAACAATACAGTATCAAATAAAATTAATACATCAATGCACATATTAGGTCCAACTGATATGGCAAAAGACGCTGATATGAAAATGCAATACTACTCAGGTAGTGGAACTAACAAAATTACATTCAGAGGCAGAATATCTGCTGACGGTGTAGCAGGTGGTTATATTGCTATTGCAGACGCAACAGCGGCTATGGCAACAGACGGAACTTCAGCAATGGTTGATGGTAACGGAACAACCGTACCTTCAGCAGACGCCGACCACGCAGGTGGTTCAGCGGCAGCAGGTGCTGATGGTGCAAGTTCAATCTGGGGAACAGCGATTACTCGTACTGGTTCAACAGATAACACACTAAGAACAGTTGCTGGTTCATCAAGTGGAACATCTTCACTTGTTTTAACTGGTGTTGTTTTAGGTTAATAAATAAGATTATTACGAGGGTACACTTAGTACCCTCATAATGATAGCAGTTAAGCATATGCGTACTGCTAGTAGCATTTCCCGAAATACATAACGGGTTTATATAAGGAGAAAAAAAAATGGCTGACAAAAAAATAACAGCACTTACAGACCTGGGTTCAGGTAACATAGCAAGTGCTGACTTACTTCATGTAATTGATGATCCATCAGGAACACCAATTAACAAAAAAAAATCTCAGTAGCAAGTTTATTCGCAAACGTTCCAACTGCTGTAGCAATCAATCCAGGTGCAAGTGCTAATGTAACAATTAACGCTAACGCAACTGATAGTGACTTTATCGTTTCAAATGATGACGAAGAAGCATTAAGAGTTGATGGTGCTAACAGAGAAGTTGTAATTAACGAAGCTTCAGGTCAAACAGATTTAAGAGCAGAGACAAACTCTTACTCTACTGCTTTACTTGTTGACGCTTCTGCTGACAACGTACAAATTAACGCAACTCCAGTTTTTGGATTAACACAAGCACTTTCAGGTGCAGGTGCTATTGATGTTGTATCTGCTATTACAGAAATCGTAACTACAGGTACTAACGCATTAACATTTGCTGACGGTGTTGAGGGACAAATTAAGTTCCTAGTTATGAAAACTGACGGTGGTGTAGGTACTGTAACTCCAACTAACTTTGCAAGTGGTTCAACAATCGCTTTCAATGACGTAGGTGATACAGCATTCTTACTATTCACTAACGGTAACTGGCAACTAATTTCACACTTTGGTTGTACAATAGCGTAATAATTAATTAGTGAGGGCGCTACGGCGCCCTTTCTTAACATGAGGATAATATGAAAGAAAATATTGAGGCGAAATTAAAAGTTTTAGAAGACAATCGTTTAAAAGTATCTGAACAGATACAAAATGGTGAACAATTGTTAACGAAAGCAAAGGCAGACTTAAACGCAATTCAAGGTGCGATACAAGTTTGTCAACAATTATTAGAGGAAGAAAAAGGAGATAAGAATGACGGAACAAAAGATTAGATATGGCGCTGGTGGCGTTCCTTACTACGAAAAGGCAGACGCAATTGAGACTGAGAAAAAAGAATTAGATACTTCTTATCAACAATCTATCGCTAATAAGGAAGAAAGAACTTCCAAAAAGAAAAAGAAAACTAAAAAAGTAATTCAGGAAATCATGGGAGATGACCTGGTAGAAAACAAGGAGATGTTAGATGAAATCATTTAAAGATTTTCAAAACGTAAACGAAAAAACTACTCCTGTTAACGCACCTTCAGAAAGTGATATGCACCTTAATGATATTACTAGTGACCAAATTGTTGCTAGAATTAATAACTTTGTAGGTTCAATTGCGAGCATGGAACATATTAATCCAATGGCAGCAGTAAATCATTTAAGAAGTAAACTACACGGTTTAGGTGTAGAAATGGTTGGTGAGTTACCAGAGTTTGTTGAGAAGAATGGTACAGTAAGTATTCCACTATCTAAGTTTGGTGGTGTATATGGTAAAACAGGTGAAGAACCTGCTAGTGAAGTTAAAAATGATGACGGTATTGAAAGAAATTTAAAAATTAAATACGAGACATTAGAAAACGGAGCTACAAAGGTTTACGCTGAATTAGTATAAGCGTAGATAATGAGGTTTGATAATTTAACAAAGGACAATGTCCTACTGTTTGCTTTGAAACACTATGAAAACCATCAAGCGACAAGCGAGAAGGAATTTTATGATGATATGAAGCGATTTAAGTATCTGAAAAGACTGTTTAAGAAATACAGTAAGTCAGGTGTTATTAAAGAGCGATTGATTATGAACCATATTATTGTATTGGCAAACGTGTTTGGTCCAGACGCAGTTAAAGTATTATTATTTTTTAAGATTGACCAGATTTATTGGACACAGTTGAAAACATTTTTGATATTTCTAAATTATATGACCGCAGATGAATTGAAACAAATCTCACTAGATGGTAGTTTATTAGAGGCATTAAGAAAAATATAAATGGCAAGTACAGCAATAGACGCTTTTATAACATTTCGTTTTTGAAACTATTAGTTACACCATTTAATAAAACTGAGGCATTTAAACTTGGTATTATTAATGAGAGGTAAAGTTTTAAAGAAGTACAAGACACTTGAGCGAATAGAAGAAAGGCAAGCATATACTATTTTACACAGGTTGGTTTTCAATGTAAAGAAATTGATTGAAAAAGTTCCTGGTGGTAAGTCCAGATTGGCGAGTTATGCTGCCGCTCTATTTCTTATTAAAGAACATGTTGCTGAAATGAATGATAGTGACGGAGAACTGCTGGAAAAAGAATTTTATAAATACTTAAAAGACAATGACTTACTTGAAGAAGAAGATAACGAGATTAAGGAAGAAGTTGCTTTTGGTGATAAACTTTTAAAAGGTACTTACAAGTTAATACAAAGTGTGGGTACAGATGAAGAAGACAAGATTATAGGTAAAAAAGGTGACAAAGTTTCTGTTTATGCAGACCAAGTTGCTAAAGATAATGTTATGGGACAAGATGTTTTTGAAGTGATACATGATGAGAGTAAACAAGTATTACTAGTAACAATAGAAGACATAGAAGAAGCATGAAAACATACGCAAAATTTAAAAAAGGTCCAGAAGTTGTAGAAGCAATGGACATGGCTGCTAGAAGAAAGAAGTCAATTAGAATGAGACGTATGGCGAAACGTATGGTTATCGCAAGAAAACGTGCCATGAAAAGAATGGCAACTCCAGATATTTTAAAGAAACGTGCCACTAAACAGGCAAAGAATATGTTGATTAAAAAATTTACTAAAGGTATGGATAAAAGTGATATGACAATTACAAAAAGAGCAGAGATTGAAAAAAGATTAAAGAAGATGGCAGGTAGAATTAAAACTATCACACTAAAACTAATCCCTAAGATACGACAAAAAGAACAAGCAAGACGTAAACAAATGGGTGGACAATAATGAAAAATTTTTCAGACTTCAATGCTCAGTTAACGGCGTTAAAAATAAAATTAGAAGGCAAACAAAACGAGATTGCTAATGTTGCAGGTGACGGTGCAGTTTCTATGCCACCTACTGCTAGAAAAGTTGTTAAAAGGAAAAAAACATTTAGTGTATCTCCACAAGTCTTTGATATGTTCAGACGAGGTAAGAAGAAGTTTGAAAAATGGTCTAAGTATCTAAACTTAGAAGATGAAAGTCAAAGAGCATTATACAGTTGGGCAATCAAAAATCATCACGGTGTCATTATCTTACAAAATGCTGTAACAGGTGAAGTAAGAGCAATCAGACATAATAGAATGGGTGGTGGACAATGGCACAAACTAAGTCGTGGTATTGTAGGTGAAGATAAAGATATGCCTAAAGCAGTATTAGATGACGCTGAAGAAATAGTAAAAGATTTAAAAAGGAAAAAAGCAGACTTTGCTAAGAGATATGGTAAAGACGCTAAAAAAGTTATGTATGCAACTGCTATGAAAATGGCAAAAGCAAAAAATGGTATTGAAAGTAAACAATATGGTAAAATGATACAACAGATTAAATCTAGTATTGAAAACTTAGGTCTACAAAACGAAGACTTTAATTCAAAGATAGAAAATCAATTGTATGAAACACCAGCAATTGCTAACGAAAACAATATCAATATTTTAAAAGATATAGTTTTAAAGAATGAAAGACAAAAGATTAATTTTGACAAGTATGGAAGTATGAGAGTATTTCCAGAAGAAGCAAGTATATTACTCAAAGTATATAATGAATTAAGAGACGACCTAAAAGAGAAGTTTACAAAGATGTTAAACTTTAATCAAATGGGTCTTAAAAGTTTAAAAAATATGTGTTATGAAATAGCTACGTATGGTGAACCACAAGGTCTGGCAAGACCTATTGCTGATATAGGCAATATGAAATCACCACGAAGCAGACCTGCTTATGCTTTAAATGCAAGTAAGAAAAGGAAAAAAGAAACGGCAGTAGGTCCTGGTATGAACACATATAAACCACAAATGAATTTAATAGCAAAAAAGAAAAGGGACTAACATGGAATTATTAATAGCTTTAGCAATGAAATTTTGGCAATGGTCAATATTGATTACACTAATCATAATAGGTTTTATTGTTAACCTATTAGATAAAAGATAACACTAATAGAATAGGTTTTAAATATACAGAATTTCTCATATGAAACCATTACCAATCAAAACAAAAGGTAAAGGTTTTTGGAAAGGTATAGTAATGTGGTTATTAGGTACTAGACAATGGGAAATTGTAAAAGATTTTAACTACTCAGTAGGTGGATCACAATATGTTATACCAGCAGGTTTTAAATTTGATGGTGCAAGTATACCAAAATTCTTACATACATTTTTGTCACCAGTAGGTGTATTATTAATGGGTGGACTTGTACACGATTATATGTACAAGTATGAAGCGCAATTAATAAACAACAAAATTACATGGACCCAAATCTAAAAATGAGGGTGTACCTGTTACACAAAAGAAAGCAGACCAAATCTTTAGAGATATTAATATAGAGATTAATGGTTTCTTTCTTATGAATTACTTAGCATACTGGTCATTAAGACTAGGTGGTTTTATGGCGTGGAATAAACACCGTAAAGTTAACGCTAAGATTTAGTAAGGTAAATAAAAAATAATGTTTAGTAGTTTGAAAATAGGTTTGATTTTATTAATGCTTGCAGGTGCAGGTGGTGGTTTTCTATATGTAAAGAAACTACAAAAGATAATGATATACTAAAACTTAATCAAGCAAAGTTAGAGACGGCAGTTGAAGACCAAAAAGGTGTCATTGACCAACAAATCAAAGACTTTGCAAAAATACGAAGTACATTAGATACAGTACAAAAAGAAAAAGAAAAATTAGAAAAAGACAAAAACGATTTATCTAAAAGACTAGGTAAACACGACATTGGTAACTTAGCAGAAAACAAACCTAAGTTAGTAGAAAAAATAATAAACGGTGCTTCAAAGAAAGCTCTAAGATGTATAGAGATTGCAAGTGGGTCACCTTTAACAGAGGAAGAATTAAATGGTAAACCTAACAAAGAGTGTCCTTCTTTTTGGCCTGATACTGTTACTGACTAATTGTGCAGCTGCAGTAAAAGAGATATCTACTTATAAGGTAGAAAAAAAAAAGGAGCCGTTATCTTTACCTGCCCTATCCCCTTTAGAATTACAGGATGTAAAATGGGTTATTATAACTAAAGACAATGCTGAAGAAGTTTTTGAACAACTAAAAGCAGATGGTAATGACTATGCTTTATTCGCCTTGACTGACAAGGGTTATGAACAACTTGCTTTGAATATTGCTGATATACGAACAGCACTTGCTATGCAAAGACAAATAATCATATCTTATCAGGAGTATTACGAAGGTGGAGAATAACGGCAAACAGATACAAGAGTTAGTAAAAGATATCGCAACTCTTAAAGCAGATAAAGAAGCGTCAAGTCAAGTACATATGAGACTTGATGAAGCGATTTCAAAACTAACAGATATTTCATCTAGTCTTAAAAGTATGTTAGCAGTACAAGAAGAAAAGATTAGACGTGTTGATATGTCCCAAGAGGATTTAATGTCCCTCATGGAACAAAGAAGACGAGAATGGAACGAAGATTTAGAACATTTACACTCTAGGATTTCCACACAATCCAGAGAATTACGAGAGGCAATTGATAAACTAGATAGACGATTAGATGAACGTGTAGGCGTTCTGGAGAAATGGCGTTGGTTGATTATTGGCGGCGCCATACTTCTAGGATTTCTTATGCAGAAAATGGAATTTTCATTATTTTAAACATGCAATAAAGTCATACCCATTAGTGGTCCTTTATGCTTGAAAAACATATGAAAATATGTTATATAGTATTATGAAAGGACACAAATGGTACAACTCATACGACAATTTTTTAACTCACTTACTTTTACCACTAACTCTAGTAGCGCTTATTACGATAATGTGGATCCAAATATCGTCCGTTATTTTAGGACAGAATTTGGAAAGCACTGGCAAGCGGAACTGGAACACTATCTTTATCAACAAAAAAAGTAAAGATTAAAGCTTGACTTTTTCGCTGTATTGTGATATAATATATAATTATTATGTCGGCATTAGATATTCAGTATATACACACAATCTCCCACAAACTAGACAGGTTTAAAAAGAAGTCTCAAAACTTATATAATTTTAGATGTGTCTATTGTGGAGATAGTCAAAAGAAAAACAAAGGCAAGAGCATACATTTATAGAGTAAAAAATGATATGTTCTACAAATGCCATAACTGTGGTAAAGGTACAACTATTGTAAGTTATTAGAATACTTAGACCCTACTACTTACAAACAATACATTGTTGAAAATATAAATCAGGTAATACTGCTTCAGTAAAAGAACCTGACTTTGAATTTAAACCTGTGAAGTTTGATGATAAGAAGTTAAAAGATTTAATTAAGTTTACAGATTTACCAGAAGGTCACCAGCACTAGGTTTTATTACAAAAGAAAACTAGACGAACATAAAGATAAATTTTATTTCTGTCATAAGTTTATGACATGGGTTAATACATTAATACCAAATAAGTTTCCAACCATAAAGAACGACCATCCAAGAGTAGTTATCCCTTTCTATGATGTCAAAGGTAATGTCTTTGCTTTTCAAGGACGTGCCTTTGGCATTGAAGAACCTAAGTACATAACTATTAAACTAGAAGAAAACAAAAGACGTATATATGGATTAGATAGATTGAATATGAATGAACAAGTAAAGATTGTAGAAGGTCCAATAGATAGTATGTTTTTAAAAAATGCCATTGCAGTTGCAGGTAGTGATTTAGAAATGAAACAGTTAAAAAACAAAGCTGTGTATATCTTTGATAATGAACCAAGTATAGAAATAATAAAAATGCAAAATTAATTGAGAAGAATTATCAAGTGTTTATATGGCCGAAAAATATAAAAGTTAAAGATATCAACGATTTAATATGTGAAAATATTTCTGCTCCTGAAATAGAAAAGATTATAAGTAGTAATACATTTTCAAAATTATCAGCACAACAACAACTTAACAACTGGAAAGAGGTATAGATTGTCCCAAATTAACGTCAAAAAGAAATGGTAGAGGAACAGAACCTCTTAACTTAGAGAAAATACACTCTATGGTAGGTTATGCCTGTAAAGACTTAGCAGGTGTATCTGAAAGTTTAGTAGAAATGAATAGTGGTATACAATTTATGACGGTATTAATACAGATGATATACAACAAATTTTAATTAAGTCTGCTAGTGATTTAATTACATTAGAAAATCCTAATTATCAATACGTTGCTGCTAGATTATTACTATTCAGTTTAAGAAAATCTTTATATCATAGACTATGGGAACTACCACACTTACAAAAACATATTGAAACATGTATAGAACAAGGTGTATATGATCCTGATATTTTAAAATGGTATAGTAAAGAAGAAGTTGACCAGATGAATGGTTTACTCAAACATGAAAGAGATTACTTATTTTCATATGCAGGTATGAGACAAGTGCTTGACAAGTACCTTGTACAAGATAGAAGTTCAGGACAAATATTTGAAACACCACAATTCATGTATATGATGATTAGTGCTACATTATTCAGAAATTACTCAAAAGACAAAAGGATGAATTATGTTAAAAAATATTATAACGCAATATCAACCCACCTTATCAATATTCCTACACCGGTTATGGCAGGCGTTAGGACTCCTATCCGCCAGTATGCTAGTTGTGTCCTTGTGGACGTTAATGATACTCTTCCTAGTATCTTCTCTAGTGATATGGCTATTGGGCGTTATGTTGCTCAAAGGGCTGGCATTGGTATCAATGCTGGCAGAATTAGGGGAATTAATAGTCGTATCCGTGGCGGCGAAGTTCAACACACCGGCGTTGTCCCATTCCTTAAAAAGTTTGAAGCAACGGTCAAGTGTTGTACACAAAATGGTGTTAGAGGCGGGTCAGCGACTGTACACTTTCCTATCTGGCACCAAGAAATAGAAGATATACTTGTTTTAAAAACAATAAAGGTACGGAAGATAATAGAGTTAGAAAGTTAGATTACTCTATACAAATATCAAAACTATTTTACGAAAGATTTATTAACAACGAAGATATAAGTTTATTTTCTCCACACGAAGTACCAGGTCTATATGACGCATTTGGTACAGATGAGTTTGACGAAATGTATATGATGTATGAAAGAAAAACAAGTGTGAAGAAACATAAAGTAAAGGCACAAGAGTTATTTAGTGCAATCTTAAAAGAAAGAGCAGAAACAGGTCGTATCTATATTATGAATATTGACCATGTAATACTCATTCATCTTTTAAAGATAAAGTAAACATGTCTAATCTATGCCAAGAGATTACATTACCAACAGACCCTATTGAACATATAGATGGTGAAGGTGAGATTGCATTGTGTATTCTATCTGCTATCAATATGGGTGCAATCAATGATAAAGAAGAATTAGAAAACCTTTGTGATTTATCTGTAAGAGGGTTAGAAGAAATTATTGACCATCAAAATTATCCTGTTATAGCGGCAGAAAGAAGTACAAAAGCAAGACGTTCATTAGGTATTGGTTATATTGGTCTTGCTCATTTCTTAGCAAAAAACAAGGTTTCTTATGCTTCAAAAGACGCCTGGAAGAATGGTGGACGAGTTTACTGAGGCATTTCAATACTATCTACTCAAAGCATCCAATGAGATTGCCAAAGAGAAAGGACCATGTGAATACTTTAATAAAACTAAATATTCAGATGGTATACTACCTATTGACACTTATAAGAAAGATGTTGATACTATTGTCAAAAGAAAGCTGAGTTATGATTGGTCTGCTCTTAGAAAGAATATCAAAGAACACGGATTACGTCACTCAACATTGTCAGCACAAATGCCTAGTGAAAGTTCGTCTGTGGTGTCAAATGAAACAAATGGTATTGAACCACCAAGAGACTACTTGTCTATTAAGAAAAGTAAAAAAGGTCCACTCAAACAAATAGTACCAGGATATCCTAATATCAAAAACTTCTATACCCTACTTTGGGATATGCAAGGCAACGAAGGTTATATCAATGTCGTTGCAGTAATGCAGAAATACTTTGACCAAGCAATATCAGGTAACTGGTCTTATAATCCAGAACAGTTTGAAGGTAATGAAGTGCCTTTTTCTGTAATGGCAAAAGATTTGTTGACTACATATAAACTAGGATGGAAAACAAGTTATTATCAAAATACATATGATAGTAAAAGTGATAGTGATGAACCACAACACAGTATTGGTGGTCCAGAACAAGAATTAAAAACAAGAAATGAGTTTCAAAGTGATGAAGCTTATGAAGAATACTGTGAAAGTTGTGCAATATGATAATATCAAAACATATAAGTTTAATAGACACGCAAGAAAAAAGACAAGCGTTGATAGACGCTTTTGAAGAAAACAAAGATTTAGTAAAGATAGATAAATTTGGATTTGAATATATAAGTTCGCATGATTTACCTGAAAAGTATGATGATAAAACACAACATATTTCTGACACTATTATAGGACTACATGAATATTTAAATTTATATGCACCTACTAAGAATGGCGTACAGTTAAAATATATACAAATAAGAAAACAACACGGTGATATGCATGTTCCATGGCATAATGAAAAAGAATGGAACAGACTAGACATTCACATTCCACTAAATAAGACTACTGGCGGTGTATATCGTTTTCAACATGCAGTTATATCAAATAAATTGGGTAGTGTATTAATGTTTGACCCTAATATAGATTTTTGGTCAGTTGATAAAGTTGAAACTCCACATTATAAAATTGTATTAAGATGTAGTGACCTTGACCCTGAGTTAAGATACACAGGACAAGGTGATTTAATTAACTATCCAGAGGTATAAGAATGGCATATTTAACTGTTAACATACCACACATAGAAGTGTATGTAAAGAAAGAGTTTCTTTATGACAACGAAAAAGGTCATGGTGAATTAACTGAAGGAGTTTGGGTTACGGCAAAATCTATACAAGGTCGTGCCCTTTATTTTGAAACTTATCTACCAGAGTATGGTGCTCTGTATGACAAGTTACCTATTAGTGCGTTTGTATGGAAAAAAGATTATGGTGAAAGTTTACCTTTAACTGAGTTACAGTTATGGGATTGTTTTAGTTATGATATATCAGTGAAAAACAAATGTTATCAGTCAATCAATGTAAGTATTTGTCACCAAGTAAAAAATGGTACAAAGGTTGGTATATGTTTACAATAGATAATGCGAACAGTACAAACTTGGAAAGAAACATAACTTATAGTGAGATACCAAGTCAACACAAATCTTTTAATATTATAAAATTAAATAATGGACACTTTGCGGCTCAACCTAATAATAGAGTTATCTTTTATGATAAGAGTTTGTCGCCAAGTAAATTAAAGTTTCCAGACTTTAAAGTTTCTACACAAGAGTTTAGTGTAGAAGGCGAACTAAAGTGGACAGCAGGTGATAGTGATGAGTTTTTTTACGAACTAAAAGAAGGAGAAAATGAGTAAGAGCGTTTACAATAAAAATCAAGTGGACTTTACAAAACAACCAATGTTTTTTGGAGAGGACAATTCCGTTCAAAGATATGATACATTTAAGTATCCTGTGTTTGATAAATTAACACAACATCAATTAGGTTTATTCTGGCGACCAGAAGAAGTATCTTTACAAAAAGATAGAAACGACTGGCAACTATTAAGACCAGAACAAAAACATATCTTTACATCTAATCTAAGATATCAAACACTATTAGATAGTGTACAGAGGACCTAGTTTATCTTTCTTACCATTTTGTAGTTTACCTGAAATAGAAAGTCATATATCTTAGTATGGGACTTCAGCGAAAGTATACATAGTAGAAGTTACATACATTATTAAAAATATTTACTCAGACCCTGGTGAAGTATTTGATAAAATTTTAACAGATAAGTATATCACAGAAAGAGCAGAAAGTGTTACAGGAACATATGATGATTTAATTGAACACGGACAAAGATGGTTACTTGATAAAAAAGGTAACATGAAAGAACTAAAAAGAAAACTTTGGCGAGCGATAGTCAATGTATCGATACTTGAAGGTATCCGTTTCTATGTTTCTTTTGCTTGTTCGTTTGCATTTGGTGAATTAAAACTTATGGAAGGTAGTGCAAAATTATATCTTTGATTGCTAGAGACGAAAGTCAACACTTAGCAGGTTCTCAGCATATGATGAAACTTTATAAGAGTAAAGAAAACGATAAAGAAATGTTACAAGTAATTAAAGAAGAAGAAGAAAATACTATACAGGCATTTAAAGACGCCGTTGACCAAGAAAAGCGTTGGGCAAATTATCTATTTAAAGATGGTTCAATGATTGGTCTTAATGATAAATTATTACATAACTATGTTGAGTTTATTGCTAACAAGAGAATGAGAGCAGTAGGATTAACGCCTATATATGACCAGTCAAGTACAAACAATCCATTACCTTGGACTGAACATTGGCTAAATAGTCGTGGTTTGCAAAATGCACCACAAGAAACAGAAATAGAAAGTTATGTTGTTGGAGGAATAAAACAAGATGTTAAAAAAGATACGTTTGAAGGATTTAAACTATGATAATTTATGAAAGCTGTGACGCTGAGTTTAAAGTAAAAGTGCTTAATGAATTACCAGTTAAGTTTTGTCCGTGTTGTGGAGAAGCAATACATAATGACGCTGATTGGGAAGATGAAATAAAATATGAAGACGAGTAGTGCGAAAGCAAAAGGCAGAAATTTACAAAAAAAAGTTAGAGAAATATTAATAGAGAAACTAGACGTACATCCAGAGGACATTGAAAGTCGTTCTATGGGTGCAGGTGGCGAAGATTTAATTATGGCACGTGCCGCTAGAGAAAAGTTTCCATACTCAATAGAGTGTAAGAACCAAGAGAAAGTAAATGTTTGGTCAGCATATGAACAAGCAAGTGAAAACTCTG